>Ga0209728_1001524_pt1 | contig 13938 bp, 27 predicted proteins | sample RifGroD1_FD_183997 | JGI IMG/M metagenome (GOLD analysis project Ga0209728, IMG submission 183997) | Groundwater microbial communities from Rifle, Colorado, USA - Groundwater D1 (SPAdes) (version 2) | ecosystem: Environmental > Aquatic > Deep subsurface > Groundwater | place: Rifle, Colorado... | reverse complement strand
ATGATGGTTCCCAGACACTCCCAATAGCCGCAGTCAAGTAACGCGTCGCTTAGTTTATCGGCGATTTCTTCCAGCGTGCTATCGTCTATTTTGTCTTTCAATCTTTCTGGAAGACCAGCATGCACCAGATCGTCCCGATGTAATTTAAGAACCAGGGCGTATTCCCCATCCAGCATCTCTCCTTGTCGATACATAAATCTCCTTTCGTGTTAGTTAACATTATCTGCATAATGCTTTCCAGTATTAAGGCGTAAGACGTGCTCGATAAGCTCGTCGTTACTCATAGCGGCAACCTTTTCGATAGCCTTTTCTCTTGTTCGTGCCTTTACTTCGACGTGTCCTGTAAGCTCGAAATCTACGATAAATGTGCTCATTCAACCCTCCCTTAGCGCAATAGATTTTCTCGTAGGGGCGTGGTAACCATACCCCTACGAGCTTTTAGTATCAACACCATTATGACTGATCTCCTTTGTCATCGTCACCTACACAATTACTGTCTTCAAAAACCAATTCACAACATAAATTTCCATCGCCGTCATGTGTAAGTTCGTTTTCGTAGTAACTTTCTATGTCATAGTCGCAAACCTTCACGACGATTCCTGGGGGAATGTCAACCGCATCTATCACTCCGCCGATAATAGATAGCACTACCTTTTTCTTTGTAGGAATACAGATGTGATATGCGTAGTTGGGTGAATTTTCAGGCGTTCCACAATATTCGCACACCTCTTGTGCGTCTTGAGCCATAATTTCAACTACAGTTTGCGTAATTTCTTCGGCGATATCTTCCACATCCATGAACGGTCTGTCTTCACCGATTGTGTTTATTATTGTTTGTTTGATTTTACTTCTTATGGTTTCCTTGCTTTTGTCTTCAAGTGTTTGTTCAACATCGTCAATCAACACCTTATCGTGGCTGATACCACCAATTGTGATCGGTGGTATGCCTGCATCGGAGTAGTGCAATGGAACTTTGCACTCGGGGCAGATCCATTTCCCTTTATTTTCCCCATCCTCCGCTACTATTGCATTGTATATATCGTACTGTTGGTTACATTTTGGGCATATCATCTTTAAGTCCTCCTTAAAGGTCTGTGTAATCTTCCAATGCTTCTCGTGGGATAGTTTACTGTAGGGAGGTGGGTAAACGGTCCCTCGATACATCCATCATTGTCTACTGGTATATCCCCGAACTTCTCCCATAGTTTTGTTCCGTACTCCTTATCCCCTACATCACTCATCGAACTTCTCCTTTCTATCCAACAATTCCTTGAGATTCGTAAGTTATTGTACGGCTTAAGAACGATGGATTATTGTCTTCATGCAACAGACCCCTGCGAACGGATTCTCTTGAAGCCTCTATGGTTGTGCCTACGAAACATTTACATAAGGCGTCGTCCCGGTCTATTTCGTTTCCGCTTTCACCCAGGCAGAATTCTTCGTCCTGGGTTTCTACGAGGAATATCCATTTTCTTATGAGGGATTCCTTCACTGTTTGAACCGCCTTTCCCGGTGTATGGTTTAAGGTATATGGTTTAAACATTCTTTCCAATCCATTTAAGAATTTTGATTGCTCCCTTAACGTCTTTTTTGGGCGCTTCTTTGAATATTTTATCAAGCCGCCGATCTAGCATTTCTATTGTTGCATTCTTGTTGTGTTTTAATTCGGTGTTCCTCATATGAGTTGGTTCGACTAATTTTAGCGCCCTTTCCTTCGCCTCCTTTGCGTGCTTCCTTGTATAACTAATTTCGTAATACTTGGTGAAGACATCGTTTTCCAGCGTCCCAATCATAAGCTGTGGTGGATAATATTTTGTTCTTCTTCGTGTATAACATCCGGCATGGCCTGCTACTCTAAAGATTATATTCCCGTCTTTCTGAAAGAAGATTGATATCTTGCCACCGAAATCATGTCCTGTAAAACTCATACTTTCCCGGTCGAAGATGTAATCTTTTTTACTTTCTTTTATTTCAATAAAATCGCGTTCTTTGTCAATGTGTATTGTCATTTGCTTTCCCCAGTTATAACACCCACGGCCAAATTGCGGACTTATCCTTTTCTTTCGCCGCATCGCTAGTGTACGGGAGCGCAAGTTTGTCCAGTGTTTGCTGGTCGTCTATATAGCGAATATATACATCAAAACCCTCGCCATCGTTGACGCCCGACTGGCATCTTCCTGTACCGACCGATATTGCCTGGTTGATTGCGTCCGCCAGTCGCTGTAAAGCTTCCTTGTCTCCGACGATAAAGGCTTCATTGTGCCAGCAATGCTGTCCGTAAATGTGAAGTATATTATCCACGATGTTGCCCCTCTAAAATATTCTCCTCGATCCAATTCACTTCAGCAGCCAACGCGTCCGACCGCTTATTAAATGTTCCCACAACAGGACCACCAACGGGCCGCATATCGGCGGCCCATTGGTTTCTATTCACCGGTTCTACCCGAGACGCCCTGGTAATCGACTGTACGTCACCAATTTCTGTAACATCGATATCTTCTGTATAAATCATTATCGCCGTGCCATCCAGATTAAGCTTTATTTTCATATCGCTCCATGCTCTTGTCCTGAAGCCTTATTTCCGGCAGACTGGTGGTCGTCCTGCCATTTGCCATTTTTACAAGATTCAGGGCGTGTAGAACCCCTTCTTTATACTTTTGGAGCTCGCCCGCCGCGCCGTAATGCTCCGTTCTGACTTCCGCCCCAATCTTTTCGTCTGTTTCGGACAATACATTTTCAATCAGCGATACCGCTAGTTTCAGTTTATTTGTTCTTGCCATTGCCTCACCCTATCCTTTCTAAATATTGTTAGCCTGTTTGTATTAAGCCAGTGACAATGTTTTCTTCTTCCCCCTTTTTAGTGTTATAGACATCTTCTTTTCACCAATTGCGATATTTCTGATATCTGCAACCTTTATTTTCGATACCTTCTGAAAACCTTCCAATAAGTCATACTTATTGTAGTCGTCAGTGACGTTTTGCAAATCTTCTCCAATCTGGCTTTCGACCCACGATTCTTGTGTATCAAAAGAATCGCCTTCATCGTTATAAAGGTAGCCAACTATGGGGCGTTGCAAACCCCATACTTCCTCGGCACATTTGCCGTAATATATCACTGTTGCGTCTAGTCCATACCCAGTGTTTATCCCGATTACGTCAAGGTTTATGTCTGATACGATTTTGCTTTTATACCAGATCAGATTCCCGCTATACTTTTTGGTCTTCTTTGGGATATTAATCACTACCCTGTGGACGCGCGTCGTGACCTTGAGCCACTCGGGGGAGTTTCCCGGAGTTTCGTATTGAACAATGGCATCATTTGCTAGAAAAATCGCTTCATAATCACCGACCCATTTGTTTGTTTTACGATGGTACATTCTCGGCTTAAGCGTCCCCTGCTTCCCGTTTTCAACCAGGCGCACCTCTATGTCATTACTGACAACTGCCTTTTCCTTGGTTACTTTCAGGTGTTCGCGATTCATGTCATCGCCTGTATCGTAATACGGTTGCGTTTTAATGACGTAGAATTGGTCCAGCTTGTTTAGCTCTTCCTGTGTGGCAAGGTTGCCCATTGCGCGCATAAGCGGCAACGGGTCTTCTGTTTTATTATTGTTGATTTGGTCAATGCAGTAATCCACGATCATTTGCCGTACAAAGCCCCAGAATTTGGTAAACTTTTCGTTCTGTTTTATGCTGGTTCTAAACGGCAAAACAGGCGTTAGGGGGGAACCTTGCGTTATGTTTATAACACCTTTAGGGTTGCCAATGCTTGATGCGTATATGGGGAACCCATACCATATCACGTCGAATTCATTTACTGAACGTGGAAAGCCGTATTCAGTACCCATAAGGACCTCGTTACCCATATACGTAGTTTTTATTAGAAAATCGTTGTAGCCTTTTTCGACAGACGCCTGCTCGATGTTCTTGCCATTAATCCTTATGTTAATCGGGAAGAAACGTAGCACGCTATCACTTATGCTGGTGATCTTTTGTTCCAGTTCGGGGTTTTTCAGGGTTGCCGATATTTGGAATCCTTCTGCCTTCCTGTTTGAGTCTAAAAACATAGATGGAATGCCAATCCTTTTCTGCCTTACTTCGACTAACGATAATATAATACTTCTGTAAGCTGTATCATTAAGAAACAGCTCCGTATCGAAACTCAATGTGCCGAACCTGCTGGTTATTTCAACCTCTTTGGCGAGGCAGTACACTATAAACAACCCCCATCCGGCAGGTTGCTGATTTTGCTCGATCTTCTCGTCCCAATCGGACTCTGCCAGCGTCAAGAGCGGGGCGATTAAGTCACATCCCTCGCCGTCGTCTATAACAGATAGCCTTCCGTCTTTCGTGTTTATTGTAATGTTCTTAGCCTTAGCCCTCACCGCATTTTGTACAAGCTCCGTTACAAGAGACTGGGGATTCTCGAAGAAATTGTGGATGAGCTTCAGCATTCTGTCTTCGTTGATTGCTTTAATCATCTTTATTTTTTCCTTTCTTTTAGTAATTAACCGACCTTAAACATATATAGACTCCAGCGCCAGACAAGCACATAACCCCAAAGACTCCTATTCGGTGCGGCACTGGATGTCTGTGGGAATGAAAAGAAATGTCTCTAGATGTCCACTTTTGGTATAAATTGATGGCACCTCATAATCAACATCATAGCCATCAATCAAAGCTGCCTCATCGATCTCGCGGAGGCGTTGCTGTAAATCCATATCGCAAACAGCGATACTATTTAACCATCTGCTAAATTCCTTAATCTTATTGGCTTTTAACATTTGTCTTCTCTCCTTTCCCATTCAGTAAGGACACGATGCTTCGTGTCCTTACGGTAGCCATTCAGCCATTAAAATAATTTCAACTATATTGTCGCGGAAGTATCCTTCTATTCGACATTCGACTGTTTTTAAGGTTTGTTTTTTTGTTTGGTTTTTCCGACAATGTACAACCCTCCTTATCCATTTGTAATATGGACATGCGTATCATTCTTCTCGTAAAATTCCTCGGTAAGCTTTTCAAGCGCGACAGCGCCTAATGCCTTTTCGATTACCTTTGTGGCGTCCTGGCAGGCAGCGCCCACGAACCCCTTTGTTGCCACCTTAATTGTCCCGTCTAACGCTATAGTCACTTTTATTTCATGCATAAATTTCCTCCGGTTCTGTGTCTGCATCCCAAGCGCTTGCCCACGTATCGGCTTGCCTATACCACTCTTGAGCACGCTCAAGGTTTTCCCTGCCTGCATAGCACGACAGTAAATACTCCCGTGTTATGATGTCAGGTAATACGAGGGTTGGGGGCGTAATTAACGATTCCCGTCCGGCATTTCCGGCTTTTGAATGTGGACCAGGAGCGATAGTCATCCAAAAGGCATAACGCGGAAGTGGTTTGCCTTTTGGAGCTTTATGGTTAGCCACATACATAACCTTTATGTCGAAATCTTTTATTAAGGCCTCGAAAGCCTGCGATGCTTTGCCTTTAAAAGTAATAACAATTGGCTCGCCTACTCCGTGCACGGCGCTCAGTACCTGTAAGTGCCCGCGCATATTCACCGCCGGTGAATATGCGTTGCGCGGGTGGTATATGGTTTCGTCCCCTTGTTTCACAAACCAACGGAAGCGCGTGCGGATTGGGGCGAAAACAATCTTTTGTGTTGCCGCTACCGTTTCTTTTTTTCCGCTGAGAAATGTTACCTCCCCGGTTGTCCAGCCATCTGGTATAAGCCCTCCGGTTAAATATTTTGCAGGCAGGATTACTCCGCCTGTATACTGCACGCCCCCCATTGATTTTAATGCCTGTTGGCCGTTATGCCACTGCGCAATAGGATACGTGGGAACGGATTGCTCGGCGGCGTCTGGATCTACGATGTCGAAGTCGAAATCCGATATATTTTTTTCTGTCATATTGTCCCTCCTTCGTCTGTAATAAATGTTAACCGATAATGGGAGGCTCAGGTGTTGCGTTGATAAGTAATTCTTCTTTTGTGTATGCAGATTCAGCCGGGTTGTAAACGTCTCCGTCCAGAAAACTATCGTCTGAAAATTCTGTTACAACCCATCTCCATATATACCCAGTCCCGCTGTTGTCGGAGTGTACTCTCATTGGCCTGAGAAGGGCGCCTGTTGTATATATCATCGGATCTGTTATTTGTGTTTCTTGCATTGCGTCTCCTTTAATATCTGACTGTTAGTGTCATAGACCCGTCCTGGTTTTGCGTCTCTATTATCGGCACAGCATGTCTTTTCATTAAAGACCTTGCTACCTCCACACCATACGCCTGCTTCAATTTATTCAGTAAGGCAAGGTCTCCCCATACACCACCATAGTTATCTCCTTTGACGGTCCCATTGTCCGTGATTACGATGGGATAGCTCCATCCAGGGATATAAACCGCCATCCCCTCGGCGACCGAGCCGTCGTGGTATTTAACCTTTGTGTTTTCTTTTACTTCCCATTTGAGGCGATTGCAGGCGGCGGTTACCGCCTGCTTATTCCTGAGTTCTACATTAATTGTCACTAAGTGCGACATCTTCCTCTTCCTCCAATATAAATCCGCAAACCCCATTGGGGGTGCATTCTAATTGGTCTGTTTCCTGGTCTACCGCGACTTCGTACCCGAATGTGTCGCCAAAGATATACGCCAGTTCGTCAATATCGCATTCTTTGATATAATTTATTAGTAGGCCCGATGCTTTGTCGTAGGATATCTTCTTCATTTTCATTTTTACTCTCTTTTAATTTTCCGATGGTGATGACTGGCGTATCTTCCGCGCCGACTGTGTCTTCACCTGATTTTGCGGGATACTTGCCGGTACACAATTACCTCTTGCGTATGCCCTCAGCTCCTCAATTTCCTTGCCCCTGCTCTTGTAAATCGGTATTACATACCCGGCAGCCTCTGACATGGATCCCATTATTGACGCATGGCGGCACATTGACTCTACCTCGGCGCCTGTCCAGTTTGTTATATTAGGTATTGGGCCTTCTATGTTATACTTTTTCATGTATAGGTTCAGAATCGTATGCTGTTCCTCCTGAGTTGGCAGGTCTACGAAGAAAGTCGCGTCGAACCGCCCTGCCCTGAAGAACTCCGGGGGAATTTTATTTACTGCGTTACAGTTATGGACGAGTAACCCATTGGCAAGAAATGCATGTGGTTCATCAGGCATGACAATGTCGTAGACCGGCTCAATGGTTGTTTCGGTATTGATCGTTTTAACTACTACATATTTCCTATTCCATAGGGTTTCTAGCTTTACCAGCTTTTCGTCTTTAAGGCACAAGTTCTTTAGGATTATCAACCATATATTCGCGGAGTTACAGCTTATTAAGTCGTTACTGTTTCTAAAATTAGGCAGAATGGTTGCGGGCAGCTTATTTGCCTTTAATAGTTCTTTTACAAGAGACTTCATTGCAGGTACATCCCTGCAACTTGATGTGTTCCATTGACGATCTGCAAATACTACCCCCTTCTTTTTTGGATGGAACAATGGAATTGTTTTAGAGAAAATTTCAAGTGATTTATGGTCTGATATAGAAAGCCTATACACCTTACTCTTGCCTGTTTTGCGTGGAATGTAAGTGCTGTACGTTGACTGAATACCCAGTCTCTTTAGCAGCAGTATTGTTTTGCGGATCACTATCTCGCTCGTTAATCCGATAGCGACTTGATTTTTTTTTACATACCCCTCGGCATCACAAAGCCCGGCAATAAATTTTGCAATTCCCTGGTTGGAGATCACTTGGATAGCAGGTGGTATTTCTCTGTTTTTTTGTCCTGGAATAACAAGTCCAGGAAAGTTCACATCGAAAAATATGCCAAGCGTGGCACTATCGTAATACATATAGTATGTATTGCGATATGGGCGTACCGGTGCCTTAATACCGAATATATCCAAGAATAAACCGGAAATACGTTGCGCCATCTCCTTGCATTCTTCAGACACTTGTATTCGGATTATATTACCAGCCCTTTTCATTACACTTCCATCCCCACACAAATAACCTGCTAGGTATGCAAGGTCATCTGTAAGGATATCCGGCTGCCTTATCTGTTTTGCTTGACGGCTTCTTGGTTCAACGCGCAGTAGATTCCTTTTGTTTGTTCCTTCGGGGAGTAAGAGTGAGGATACGATTATGTCTTTAACTTGTATATCCTTCGCTTGTTTTTGCACTATATCGCCTTTGGTTTTGTCGAAGACAAATATATTATGGTCTTTTGTGCACCGAAGATTTGATTCGCTTGTGTGGATTTCTACTACTTCTTTATTCCCGCGGTGTATGGGCTGTCCGTGTTTATGGGTTACATTGCCATTTTGTAATATAGTAGCAACGGAATCTCCATGAAAATCTTTTAATTCCACTAGCTCTCCGTTTTGTGTTTGTATTATGGTATCCCCCGACAAACAAGTTGCAATTACGAACACTTTTGATTTATGGTCGCTCAGCCAGGTTAAGAAAGTTCCAAATACTCTCGATGTTACCCCTCCGTCTGTCTGCCCGCTGGAGTTAATACCAGACAGTCCTTTTTCTACTTCGTCACAAAACAGCAGGCACGGCGCCATAGCATCAACAATTCTCAGCGCCTCTCTAATCTTACCCTCCGATTGGCCAACCAAACTTCCGAATACCCTCCCTAAATCCAGGGATAGCGTGGGTATTCCCGCCTCGTTGCCGAGCGCTTTCGCCAGCATACTTTTACCGGTACCGGGCACTCCAAGTAATAATACTCCTTTGGCCAGATCGGATTTAATAATTTTCATGCAGAACCGCTTCAAATTGTCCAATCCTCCGATGTCGCTGAATGTCTCCTCGAAGTGTGAGTATTCGAGGCAAGCGTTCTTCTTCACCATCTGCGCCTTTTGTTCCATGACAACTCTGGGGTCGAATGCGTTATGTTCGTGCGAAAAGCTCAGCGCAAATGCATTCTCTGCCTCAAACAGCGTCAGTCCTGTAGCCGCGTTTGTAAGGGCTTCCTTCGCGCCGCCCTTTATCTCTATGCCGTTCCCCACGGCAAGTTCATTTAGCACTTCCGTAATCTTTACCTTGTCCGGTAGATCAAAATCTATTATCGTAATCGACTTGTCTAGCTCCTTTACTATTTCAATATCCGGCACAAGCATTACCAGTGTCTTCTGATGTTGCTTCCAATCATCTCTGTAGTTTTGGAGCATCTGTATAGAATTGATGGCCTGCGGGACCAGGAATTTATGATAATTCCATACAAACAAGACCGTGTTTTCTGGCTGCCTGTTTAACCATCTCAATGGAAATATATCCTGCGGGTATTGTTCGTCCTCCTGTGTTTTGCTATTTTGTACATTACCGTAGCTCAATTGCCGGGCACCGCTATCGCTGTCTATTACGCCCCACTGCCTGATATCATTACTGGCTATGTCCCAAGAGAAACAGTTATACGGCTGCGTGCCACTTGGGTATCGGGCGTTAAATAACTCCCACAGGAGTTCCTTTTCTGCCCTTTCGGGCTCGCATGTTTTAACTGCGAGAATTGGATATCCCGCTGATAAATACTCTTTGATCATGTTTTGGCTCCTTTGTTCGTTGATTCCACTTGGTAAATGGCGTCGTCGCATATCCTGATAATTTCCCAACGCGCCCTAACAAGGTTAGGCATAGAGATGGCTATTCCCCGGATTCTGTTGATACAAGTAAGTAGCATATTGCGTTCTTTTACTTCGGTACGGATTTGCTGAAAATTACAGTTTGTGTCAAATGGCTCGGTACTTACCGGCTTCAATTTCAGAATTGCCTTTATTAGACACACCGCCTTAACAATCCACTCCTTTTTATTCAATTCATAGTATTGTTCTTGCGACATATCGCGAGTGCTTGAATTACCAATGCCAATTTCGGCGCCGAGCCAAAACTGCGCTACTAAAAATTGCGCAATTCGATCAACATCCTGACTGTTTTCATTATATCCCAGGCATTCAAATCCTCCGTTCTCGATATACTGCCTTACATTTACAACATGTGTGTAGATATGCTCTGCACGGCCGTATGACTCCTCCGTATTATAATCCTTCCTTTCGTCTTCCTTGAGATATTCAATGATTTTTGTTAGTGATTCTATGAATTGCTTCTGGTCTTGTTTTGACATAATTACCCCTTAAGTGTATCAATTTTATATTCCAAACTATCCGATATCCTTCTCCATTATCCAAGATTCCGCTTGAATTACCCTTCGTGATTAATCTAGCAATTTCTTGTGGATCATTATCGTCTACCTCGCCTTTGTTTTTTCTGCCGTCTTGCGGAATTTACTTCCCCTTAAACAAAATTTTATTGGCTTCCTTACGCAAAGAAGGAATGTTTTTCCTGACCAAATCCTTTACGTATTGCTTGACAAAGTTGTCACCTTTGTTATATCCACAACTCTCTTCCCATTTATTTCCTACAAGCCTCGCATAGCAAGCGTCCGCCTTGCCGTCTTTTGAATTTACCCAGTCCGATAGGGCAGTGTTTGTTGTGTGGCCGCAGTTGCGGCAGGTTATTTCAGGCATTTTGCATTTCCTTGCATTTTGTTAAATTCTTCTTCACCCACAAGGAACTCCCATCCTTCGTCTTCAACTTTGCTTGTAAAGTATTTTTGTAATACCGCAACTACTTTGTCACTTTTAAACATGCGCACCTCCATTATTTTGTTTCTTTGCTGGATTTGCTTCTGGGTTTATCCGATTCTTTCCGGAACCGATGGCCCTTGGTATGGAATACAAGAGCCTGTTCGATCGTTACCTCTATCCCTCTCTTCTCTAGTTCGTGAGCAATCAACTCACACCCAACAAGGTCTTTTAAGCCAAAACATTCTGTTACATATATTGATTGGTATAGAGAAGAGATTTCTTGTTTCAGCTTATTCGTACTGTAATCTTTGTATTTTTTCTCGATGGTCCCTCTTTTATGGTGTTTTTCTGTTTTTTGTGGCATCCGCTGCCTCCTTGTTTTTTCTGAATTCTCCGTTTATTCGTTGGATGATTTGGTAGAGCCTTTCCAGCGACCTACTGGATAGATTAACCGCCTGTATAATAAGGGTTTCTTTTTTCTTGTCGTTTAATTTCATCCTTTTCTAGCGCCCCTCCCCCTTTTTTTAACGGGTTAAACATATTCATATTCGATCCGCGTCACAATCGTATTCGCATTACAATGCATATGGGCACAGAACATATCGACGAAACTAATTCTATTCATTCCCGGAAACCCTTCTTTAGCGCAGTCCTCATCTGTAATCATAAACAATGGTTCTTGTCTCACAGAAACAATCCGGATTTCTCCGAGCCTTTCAATTGCTTCTCCGGGCTTCAATCCCCTGCACTTTTTGCAACCCATGAGATGGTTGCCCGGTTTGGCACTTTTCCATCCAAGCCTTCGCGTTACCGTCTTCGTGCGGGTTTTGAATTGCTCTGTCGTAATAGCAAATGAAATATTTCTCACAGAATCTTTATTCCTATTGCGATACACTCACTCGGTGGTCCTCTACTGCCGGGATATAAACGCCGTCGTTTAACCAATATCCCAAGTCGAGTATGTCTATAAAACCGTCTGGGTCTCCCTTCTCGTAATAGTTTTTCCACTCTTCAAAATCGAATGTATTAATCTGTGTATATATATTATTACAGGAATCAGGCCTTGTCTGTTTATCGCAGCAAATCTCTTTTCCGACAACTGCCCCCGTTATTGGATCCGCATAGAATGTCCCGTGTGAACTTTCTATTATCACGCAATCCTTACCATGGTATTTGCGGTATTCTTGCGCAGGAGGCGCAAGAGGAAATACGATTATGTTGCCCGTTAGATTGTCGCCAATTTTGCCTTCCAGCCCATAGCTTGTAAGGAGAGATGCGATAGCATCTTCCAATTTTTCTAACAATTCCCCGCATCTTTTCTTCTCAAGGAAGCATTTCTGTGTGAGGTATATTTTAAAACCCAACTTGTTTTTCACTGTTTATCCCTCCCAAGATTAAAATATCTTCGTCCTGCAGAACCTATCGCCGCCTTCATTATCAGGGTCATACTCCCAGATCGCGTAGATATATCGACGGCTACGGGAGAGCCCGCTTTCAAGAGGGTCATACTCCCAGACCGCTGCGTCCCCAGTTAAATCTCCGTGATCCCTTGCGGCTTGTTCCAGGAAATCCCTGGCGTCTTTCCATGCTACGAATCCGACAATCTCGTCTGCTTTGCGGTTTATTATGTCCGTTATAGCTGCCAAATATTTTAGCATCATCGTTCTAACCATCCTTTCGTTCAAAGTCCAGCCTTGAGTCCTTAAAATCACAGCAGTGGTGCCACGGTAACCGATGTGGTTCTTTACAATAAATACAATCCTTGTTGTATTCACACCAGTCACATTTTACACCCGTTGGATATTTCTTTTTAAGACTTTCCATTCTTTTGAAATCTTGTGTAGTGTATCCCACTAAAAATCTCCTTTTGCCTATTTCTGATCCAAAAGATAGGCGTTATTAACAACCTTGAAAGATACTATTTCGCCGTTTATATATTCGAAGGACTTGAACACAAGTCCTTCCCTTCTCGACCGAGGGTTGAGCGATGAGCCTTCGGCATAGGCGAGTAATTTGTCCAGCGATTTGAATTTACTAAGTGTCTCAAACCCCCTCATACAATAATTCGATAGAAAGGGGCTTGTCGGAGCTCCCTGTGGGAGGGACCGGTTGTGGAATATGAGCGTTCGGTCTACTCGGCCATTCAAGCCGATATACAAACCATACGGCAGTCTGATACTTCCGACAATCCTTTCTGTTAAAGAGGGGAAAAAATTCAGTATATCAAGGTTTAATATCCACTTCTTTCCTAAGTGCGCTCTTGCGTTTGTAAGGATGTTGCGTTTCCTGGCAAAGCCGTGCGCGCGTTTTGATATCCAGAAGAGCTTGTTTTGTAGGTCTTTTAACAACTCCCTTTGTTTCTTCTTTAATGCCCCATCAGGGGCGTTTATTGTTCTGGTTCCGCCAGATTTTTTAGGAGTAGTAAATGTGTGATAACCCATTATTCTCCTTTATACTAAAATTTTTGTTTCGGACAAAACACAATCATTCACTTTACCCCCCTGCGTCTATTTTCAATATTTAAGAGAGTTTTGGCGCGATGTTGTGTTGAGCACCGAACGGAAAGTACATATTGAACCGTGATTCCTGTTGGCATTACCAATTGTAAGGCGAGACGTCTGGCAGCCATTCACGAATTAATTGTGCCGACGGTACGGTCATGCAGGGGGATTTCCGGAAATTTTATTTTGCTTTTACAGAGCTGAGAAGTGTTGGCTTGTAGTGTAGACAACTCTTCGGGCGTCGACAAAAGCAAAACTACTGTTCAGTTATAGGGAAACATTTGAATCTGCCCGGCGAAACACCGGGTAGGGTTACTAACCCGTCTTTCCGAAAAATTCCTGAAAAGCATAAGGGCAACGTCGTTGACCTGGTAGTTTGACCAGGCATTCACTAACTAAGCGATTACGCAACCGCAAGGAATTCGTTGATTAGTTGCTGTAGGTTTGTTATTTCTACCCACGAATCAAATTTAACCCTTACCGCACCACCGCAATAAAGGTAATTGCGGTGGTCGTCTGTTTGAGAGAGAGTGTCTGGATAATAATTACGCAAGTACTTATGAACTTTTCGCTCCAGACATAGTGTGTTTCTGGCATAGAACAGCAGTCCGAAGGATTGGCCGAAATCACCGCTTGTAAATTCAAAAACACAGCGGTAAAGAGCCATTCCTCTGTGTTTTGGTATGAGATCGTTTCTTTTCATGATAAAACAAAGCTCCTTTTCCTTTTCTGCTTACGCATAAACAGACGACCTGGACCGTTGCCTTCAGTATCCCTGCTTGGATATAATAAGGTATTGTCTTCTAAAACCAGTACGAGACATGGCGCATCCCATCCTTCCAGATTTAGCT
>Ga0209728_1001523_pt1 | contig 13940 bp, 13 predicted proteins | sample RifGroD1_FD_183997 | JGI IMG/M metagenome (GOLD analysis project Ga0209728, IMG submission 183997) | Groundwater microbial communities from Rifle, Colorado, USA - Groundwater D1 (SPAdes) (version 2) | ecosystem: Environmental > Aquatic > Deep subsurface > Groundwater | place: Rifle, Colorado... | reverse complement strand
TGATATTACTTCTAGTTCATGGACTCCATATGTAAATATTTATAGGATAGAAGGATATCCGCAGAAATATCCAACAATAGCTATTGATTCATTGGATGAAAAATTTGTTACATGGCAAGGAAAAGATGAATATAATACTAATTATCAAATAAAATTAATTAGTAATGCTGATTCATATTGGAAAGATTGGGTTAATATTGCACCAATAGCTAATTTTGATCAAACACATCCAAGTATGGAAATTGAAACTAGAACAAACAAAAAATGTATTGTGTGGCAAGGTGCTGATAGTAGTAGCCAGAATTTTATCAAAATCAAAGGTACACTTTATGATGGAAATTCATGGTTATCATGGAGAAATATAGAAAATATAACTGGATATGATCAAATATTGCCCTCGATAGCATATTGTTTTGGAGATATAATTGTATTTTGGCATGGACAAGATGCTTCTAATTTAAACAATATGGTTAAGTATACTAAATTAATTAATGATAATTGGAGTTCATGGGGAAATTTAGATATAGGTGCTAATCCTAGTGTAAAATGGAGTCAATTTAATAATCCTGATACAATTGAATTAGTTTACACGAATATTGATGGAAATGTAACTTATAGAGATATTACAATTCCTCCTTCTGCTCCTTCTAACTTAGTTGGTACTCCACAATCAGCTTCAAAGATTCTATGGACTTGGACAGATAATTCACTTAATGAAACAGGATTTAAATTATTAGATGAAAATGGTACTGTTTTAGTAACAACAGATAAAAATGTAAATCAATGGTTAGAAACAGGATTAACATCTGGACAAACAGTAACTAGAACATTAGAGGCATATAGTATACATGGTGGAGAAAGTACAACAATTCAAGGAATTAGTACAACTAGAACATTACCATCATTTGTTCAATTTGATGGTATTGTACAAGGAATAAATAATATAAAATGGACGATTAGAAAGTAAGTAAGAGAGGATTTTATTCCTCTCTTATCTATTGAAAGGTGGTGGAAACTTGATAGCAAGAGGATATAGAATTTACAAACCATCTAGTCCTAATGATATTTTAATCAAAGAACTTGTAGAAGGAATAGATTATTCTGAAGAATTATTAACAATTTCATGGAACGAAAATAGTGGTATTACAAGTGGTGGAATGGAATATAGATATATAGTTGCATTCGATGATGATATAGAAGGAAATCCTTCAGAAATATTTGATATTTTTAATCTGACTGCACCGAATAATACTATAATAACTCCAAGCGATTACAATAAGGTAACTTTGAATTTTACAAATGTAGAATATGCAGATAGTTACTATGTTTCAATTATGAAAGTTAGCGATTATATTACAAGAGAAGAAACGCTTAGTTTGAATAAAACAATAATTGATCTTGAAGAAAATACTCAATATTCAATAAAGATAAAATCAATAAATTCTATTGGAGAAACTTCATATTCTGATCCAATTATGGTTACTACTTTAAGAATGTTAAATTTATTAGGTTCAACAAATAGTAGTAATAGTGTAACTTGGTATTGGTCTAATTTAATTGCAAGTATGAATACTGATCATTTTGAATTATATGATACATCTGGAAGATTTATTGCAAATACAAATTTAAATACAAGTTTTACAGAAACAAATTTGCCTGTTAATATTAGAGAAGTATATCTAAAAGAAGTAAATAAAGATTATTCATTTAGAACTTCTAATATAGTTCAAGTTCCAGTATTTAAAGATGGGAAACTATCATTGAATATATATCAATCAGTAAATACAAATTACCTAATAAAAGATGCAGTAAGTATTCATTATGATACAAGAAATATGAACAATCAATTTATTTCAAAAATTATTACTTATAAGAGATTTCTTGAAAAACTAAATATCAATACAGCAAGTTATACATCTAAGTTAAAAATTTCTGATATAAAACTTAAAGTAGTTAACAATATAAAAGATTATAGAGTTATTAAGGATAATTATTATTCAAATAATCTTAATAATTATTTTTATATGAAACAAATTATAAGTAATAGTCATAAAAACGATCATGTATTTAATATTAAATTAATAACTAATGAAAAAGTTTCTTATAATTATCGTTTGACTATAAGAAGAGATATATCTAAAGTATTAGATATAAAATCCGCTATATCAACTACAGAAAATAAAAAAATTGGCTCAAAAGCACTTGTATTTCAAAAAAATATTTTGACATCTAATTATAAAATGGTAATTAATAATACTTATGAAAATAATTATATTTATACTTCTAAATTAAATAACTTATTTAATGACACTTTAACATATTTAAGATTTATAACTCATAATCCTGCAATACCATTTGATATAAAAACAAATGATGTTATTTGGAACACTATATATACGGATATTAAACTTATATCTAATATAAATAAAATGCGTATATTATGTATAGGTGATAGTATTACCGCAGGTGCTCCAAACTATGATCCTAAATATGGTGGAACAGTTTATATGTCAGACTTAGTAACAGGAAAAGTTATTACTAAAAATAATAAAGAATCTGAATATCCATATTGGTTACAGGTTCGTTTAGGTGTAGACGATTATGAGGTAATTAATGAAGGAACTGGAAGACAAATAACAGATCAAGTAAGATATGGCATTGAAGAATTAATGAAATTTTATAGACCTCAATTTGTAATAATGTTAATTGGTACTAATGATTTATTTTCTGCACAAGATAAGAGTCAAGATGAAATAAATAATGTAGTTCAACATGCTTTAAATAATATTTCTGAGACAGCAGAAATAATCAAATCGTATGGGGCAAAAGCAATTATTGGAACAAATTTACCTAGAAATTCTATAGTTCCTTTAAGGGCGAAAGATGGTTTAAGAGCATTAAATGCAGGAATAAAACAATATGGTATAAATAATATATTAGATATTATTGACTGGTACGATTTATTTGTAATAAAAGATCATAAGATAATTGATGGAGAAGATATTTATACTGAAACTGGTGTGTTAAGATATGATCTTAGTGGAGATGATACTCATCCAAATGTTGAAGGATATAAAGAAATGGCTCAAATTATTAATCTAAGTACATTTAATTCTTTTAGAGCTATCTTTAGAATGTTTAAATCATTAAAATTAGGAAATAAAGATGTTGATTATGCTACAGAAGAACCTAAAGTTCAACCAAATCCATATGAAATAAATTACGTTATGACATTACCAGAAAATATGAAAAGATTGCAAAAATATAGCATAAATAGATATATTAAAAATACAGGAAATAGTTGGGGAATGTATATTATTGAGATTATCGAACAAGAAAATATTGTACAGATATGGGATGATAAAATTAATGCGTGGTCAAAATCAATTACAGGACAATTAGCTCCATCAGATATAAAAGAATTAAAAATGAAATTTGCTATGCCATCTGTAGGAAGAATTAAAGAAGTTAATCTTAAAATTACATTTATTGAGTTTAGACGTTAAAGGTAGGTGATAGTTCAATGAGTAATCCTGCTAAATTAGAATTTTATCGAGCAGATACTTTAACTCCCGTTGTACTTGGAGATTTAGGTACTGAATATAGAAATACTTCTAATAATATATTACCAATTATTATAGCGAATACAGGTGGTAGAGACGCTATTGATGTTAAAGCTAGATTTGTTGGTTATCAAAAGCCAGATGGAACGATTGATAATATATCAAAAGATTGGAAACAAATTGCATATGATAATTCATCAATATATAGAAGTGAATTAGATTTACCAAATATACCTTCTGGAAAATTTATGCCAGGTTATAAAGTATACAGTGAAAGTTTTGATAGTATTATTGGTCAATATCTTCCACAGGATTGGGATACTAAAGGTACATGGGAAGTATATTTCTTAACAGAAAATAACAAACAAAATTCATATTTACAGCATTTAGTTGATGATGCAAATACGACTACAGGGAAAGTTACTCCAATGCATTATCCTAAAAGTAAGAATTGTGATTTAAATGTAGATATAGCGGTTCAAAAATATAATTTTGGAGGAATTCAGCTTAGAGTAGACGATGAAGGATATGGATATTTTATTATAGTTTATCCTGATCCTGCAACTATAGAAAAGGTTAATAATTATTATAGTACAATAATTCCTAATTATACTCCTATTGATCCTAATTACGAAGCGGCAATAGGAGTAGGAAAAGGGAAATTTACTGACCTAGATAATTTTGATAACTTTAACATTTATAATAAATGTCATTGGTTTTCTGTTGGAACAGGCTCAGTTGGATTGCAAAGAGATACTTTAAGAGTAGAATTAATAGAAAACGTTATTACTGTTTCATTTAATGGAAACTCTATCGGTAAATATATCGACACAAATGCAGAATTAAATGAAGGAAGAATGGCTTTAATTGCAGGAAGAAGATATGGTTCTGTTGTAATATTCGATAATGTAGAGTATAAAACACAAACTGAACGTGGAATTTTATTTGTAAGAAGCATAGTTCCTTCAGATCCTAGTGATTCACAAGAGGGAGATAATATATATTACTCATCTCTTCTTATAGAATATTCTGAATAAGAAATGTGGTGATTAAAGATGACTATTATAGCACACCCTATTGGAGATTTTGATGAAAACATAATTATAGATGATATATATAAAACACCTGATCTTAATAGTGGATGGTATTTTCTTTATAATAATCAATATCAATTTATATCTACTGATTTCGATCCTGATATTGAAGAAGTTTATCTAGAAGGAGATAAAGTTTTTGTAACTGGATTTACTCCGATAGGAAGTTTAATGCCATCTGGAACACCATTTCCTTCAACTTATCGAGACGTTTCTAAAATAGTTTTAAATCCTTCTGGAACTCCATATTTATCAACCATAACAAATAAATATTGGGAATTATTTGATGATTTGAATAATCCATATTTATTTATACCATATTTTGACCCGAATATTTATGGCGGAATTTCTTATTTAAATATTAATGTTAGCCTTCCAAAAATTAAAAAATACTTAAATTTTAAAGAGCAAATCCTTAATGGTATGATGTTAAACTTTAAAGAAAAATTAATTATTGATAACTCATCTAAATTCGATATTAAAGAAAAAATAATATCATTATTAAATGTAGACTTAGATTTAATTTCAAAAAATAAAATTAAAATTATTTGGGATGGGGACAGAGTTACTGAAGTAGAGATATTGAGAAGAAATATTGGCCAGCAAAATTACGGAGAGCCTATTGCTACTTTACCTTGGGATCAAAATGGATATATAGTAGATTTTGATAGCTATACCTATTCAGTTAGAGGTAAAAATGGAACAGGAACTTCGTTAAATGAAGTAAGTATAGGAATATCAGGATTAACATCAATCAAAGCAACAATTGATCTTGGAGATTTTGTTAAAATATATGAAACAACATGTAATATAAGATCAATATTTGAAATTGAATTGATGATTTAATGAGGTGAAAAAGTGGCTAAAGGAATTAAAACAACAGAGTGGATATGGACTCAAGGTAATCATGGATTTTCATTAGTTATTTCTTTAAGAGATAAAGAAAATTTATCAGACGTTGATACAACAAATTATAATTTTTTTGTCAATGTTAGAAGAGGAGAAAGTCCAAAAAATGTTTATACTCAACCTTGTAGAGTTATTGATAATGATGATAAGAAAATAGAATATATTGTACAACAGGGTGATTTGTTAGATGGTGATTGCTATTATTATATTACACCTCAAGGTATAGAAATCAATGGATCTAAAAAAATATCTGGACAAGAAACATTGAAATTATGGGTAGCAAGAAATAAAGAGTCTCTAGGATGAGAGGTGAAGTATTATGTCAGTTGAATTTTATGAAATATATACCAGATTTAATGATAATTTTTCAGAATTAGAAGTAGATAATTTCGATCCATTAATCCAAAAATCATTATTAAGAAATTCGTTTGCAACTTGTATTGTAGGAATTAAACAAATGGATATTAATTATGAGCTAGAAACAATACAACAGGATTGCACAGAAGTAGAGATTAATATAATTAGTAGATATATGTTTGATGAATATCTTGCACAAGAAATAAGGAAATATAATAAAGTAGTAAATATATCAAGTGATATAGTAAAAATAACTGGATTGCAAGATAGGGTAAAAAATCTTAGAAATTTTAGAGAAGATAACGCAGTAAGAATAGAACAACTTAGAACTAGTTTGCTATGAGAGGTTTGATTGGATGAAAGTGATATTAGATGGTGAAACATATACAATTCAAGTTAAAGATATATATATGAATGATAAAAAAGAATTTATAGAAAGTATTTTAACTCTTGAAGAATGGGTCATTATGGTTGGGAAGAAAGCAATTTCTGCTTTATATTTAATAGAAGAAGCATTAGCTAAAGAATTTGGCAGGGAGATTAAATTAAGTATAGATCTTCCAGATGGCAGAAAGCCTATTTTAAATTTAAGTGGCTGTATATCAAGATTGCCAGAAAATCTAATAATTGTTAAAGAATAATTATTCTCAAAAATGAGAATTTTTATAATATATTTTAAAATTTAAGGAGTGATTCATAATGGCATTTATTAAAGGTGTAGACACATTTGATTCTACCAAATTAGGACAAAGTGGTTCAGCGGTTATCGGAGCAGAAAGAGATATTTATTACAGCACAGCTACAACAATTACCTCTTATGATCCTGCTATTGCAACAACAGAATGGAACAGAATCTACCACGTTGACGCTTTTGATGCATCAGATACTACGAACAAAATTGACGTTTATGATGGTAGAAGTCAAACAGAAACAAAAGAAGGAAAAGTAACAAGCACAATGAAAATTACTCAAACTTATAAAGGATTTTTGAATTCTGTTAGTAAGTTAAAGGGTCAACAATTATGGTTTGCAGAAGCATTATCTGATGACCGTCAACCATTAGATGATCAAGGTCGTCCATTATATTACGAAGTATATTTCGTAAATGGAAAATTAACAAACGTTACAAATGAAAAAGGAGATGCTGAAGCTCTTTATAAGACCACTGGTGAAGGAGCGTACAACGTAACTTCAGATATGCGTGTATTTAAGGACATTACGCCTACTGCTGTTACTGTTGCAGGTTTAGCTACTGCTGTTGGTACAACAGGTGCTACTCTAACTGTTACAGCTAAAGATTTTAAAGGCATTGATGTAGATCTTACTTCATTGTCTGCACCAGAATTAATGGGTGAAATAACATCTATCACAATAATTAAAACGACAGGAACTCCTGTTATTACAACCATTGAAGAAGTAAGTGGCAATAATGAATTGAAAGTTAAATTTACTGGAACTGGTGCTGTAGGATTACAAGCTAAAGTGACAACTGCTAATGGTGGAGCGTTTTTATCAAACACTTTATCAGTTACTATTTCTTAATCTTAAAGAGGGGTTTATTCCCCTCTTTCTTTTTGTAAATTTATTAGGTAATAGAATGTAGATTCTATACTAAAAACAGGGGTCAAATAACGTCAAATATGGCGATTTAAGGTCATTTAGGGCGATTAACAAATGGTTAAATCGCTAATAGGAAGAAAGGCTGTGTTTTACTATGACAAAAGCAATTAAAGAGAAGAGATTTTCATTCAAAGATTTGAAAAATGAGAGATTACAAATTCCTTTTGAGTTTCAAGGCAATATACTATTCAACTTGTATGATATTTCACAAAAAGATTATAATCAAATTACAGAGAAATATAAAGATAAACAATATCCTGTGAAAATTGTAGAGGGTGGAAAAACAGTTATTGATGTTGAGCATGAGGAAACTAAACGTGAAAATGAGAAAATCGACAAGCTTCGAACTGTCGCTCTTTTAATAGCAATGACAAGAGGAGAAGTTGATTTTGCTGAAGATATTAATGAGGTAGTTAATGATTTGGAGGACTGTGGAATAGCGATTTTTGTAGAACTTAATAAAGCTATTTCAGAGGTCTTTCGCTTCCAAGGTTAAAGAATATGATCCGTGGAAAATTCATAATGTTAGACGAATGCTTGCACGAACAAATGAAGAAAAATCAGTTTCAGATAAACGTAAAAAAGAACTTGGACAACTTAGAGAATCAACGGCAAATGAAATTGATAAATTGCTTGAGCAAGTATATAAATTAGAAGAAGAGAATGAATCATGTAATTCAATTTGGGAAAAAATAAGACAACTTGAAAATGAAATAGATGATATTGATAGATTGCTAGGAAATTCAACCAAAGATAATATTCATTATAAAAATGGATTAAATGAAGTTGGTTTTATTTTAAAAGTTGCACAAAAGAATCCATTTATGAGTAAAGAGTTTGTTTTAGATATTCTTATGGAGCGACTTAATGAAGAAGATGAATTATTATGGCAAGTCATTTCGGAAGAATATTCTTTAGATGGTGAATTTCAAGATTATTCTTATAAAAAAGTGCAAGATGATTCAAAAAAAGGGAAGTAGAATACTACTTCCCTTAATTTTTTTAAGTAGGTGAAAATAATGTTTGAGATAGATAATTCGTTTACAAAAGATTTGGCAGATCAACATTATGAAATGATATTAATGCAATCAAATGTTCCGATTAGAGTTATTTATACTAAAGAAGGAACAGGTAATAAAAATAAATTTACTCAAGTAGTAGAAGATAATATTCAAGAAGTAAAAATTGATATAAATTGTATCATTAAACAAGGAAAACAAGTTGGTGACAGTGAAAATACTATTGCTTTAAGTGGTATTCCATTAGGAAATTACGGAATATTTATTCCTTGGGAAAATAAATTAAGCCTTAAATCTATGACAAATAATGAAAAGAATAGTATGAGATTTTATTTATATCCTGACGAAGATTTTCCCAAGAAGGTTAAGCCGAAATATAGTTTAAGCTATGTATGGTATTTTAATAAATTAAAAGATTATCCTCAACTTCAAGTATTTATATGTGAACCGTTAGGAATTGGTGAATAGTATGACAAGAGATATTAGTTTTTTAGGTAAAGATTTTATAGCTAAATTAGAAAAAGAGTTTGCATCTAAAGCTGTAGATTTAGGAACAAAAATACAACATCAGATGGCACAAGAGATTCAATCTGAAGTTTATGATAAATATACGCCCAAACAGTATGTGAGAAAAGGTATTCATGGAGGATTACAGGACGTAAATAATATGCCATTAAGTATATATAGTAAAATTGGTGGAAATGGAATTAGTTTTGAGATAGGTAGTCGTAGAAAAGATGAAAAGACTGGAAGAGATATTTCTGCTTTAGTAGAAGGTGGAGATGGAACAAATGGGATGTACTACTTTAAGAAGACTGGTAAAAGTGCTAAGAAACCTAGAAGATTCGTTAGAAGTACATATTTAAAAATGAGAATGCCAGTTAGAAATTATTTAGCAAATATGATTAAAAAAGTTATTAAAGATATAAATAATCCTGTAGGGAGTTGATCAATATGATTTTCGATCCATTAAATTATTTAAATTCTATTTGGTCAATATGTTATGAAATAATAAAAGAAAAGTTTGTTGATTATATAGTTGAAACAGAGAAATTAGATATAGAAAGAATTATAGACAGTCCAACAATTCTTATACTTCATCCGAGATCAAATATTATTAATTATGGAACAGAACAATCTAAAAAAGAGTTTTATTTAACAGTTTTTTGCTTTGACACTGAAGATGGTGGGGCAAGTAAATTAACTGGAGAGGTAGAATATTTTGTAAATAATAATAAGCATTTATTTTCAGAAAAAGGATTAAGAAATGTTCGCATTGAATCTCCAAGATATATCGAAGATTCAACAGAGCTATATGGTTTTATTATGGATATTCAAGGATTCATAAATATATAGATAATAGAATGGAGTGATATTGTTGCCTAGAAAAACGTTCAGATTAAAAATTACAACCCCAGAATTAATTAATAAAATTAATCCTGATAATAAGAAATTAGTAGATAAATTTTTAAGAAATTTTAATACTAAACGATCAGATACTTCAGTAAATTCATACACGTCAAATTTTAATATATTTTTCGTATGGAATTTACTTTATAATAATAATACATTTTTTATTGATATTAAAAAATCACAGTTAGTTGATTTTTTTGATTATGCTGTAACAGATTTAAAATGGAGTTCTAATAGATTTGCACAAGTCCATAGTTCTTTAAGCTCTTTGAGTACGTTTATTGAGAATATATTAGATGATGAATATCCAGATTTCAAGAACAATATAAAAAAGATAGAAAAATTACATAAAGAATTAGTAAGAGAAAAATCTATATTTTCAACTGAAGAATTAGAAAATTTATCTAAATGGTTGAAAAGTAAAGGTTTAACCCAAGAAGTTTGCTTGCTTTCATTGATAATGAGTTCTGGTGCAAGAATTAGTGAGTTGACAAGATTTACAACTGAATTGATAGATTTGAATAATGTGGTGCATGAAGGTTTATTTCTTGAAACTACTAAAGAAATGCAGGTAAAGGGTAGGGGAAAAACAGGAAAAAAGATTTATAGATATATAATAAAAGATATTTTTGAACCTCATTATATTAATTGGTTGACTCAAAGAGATAAAATAATGAGTAAAAATAATCAAGAACATAATTATATATTTATTAAGAAAGATGGAAGTCCAGCAGACCCCAATACTTTAAGAAGATGGATGAAAAAATGGACAAAATTTTTAGGGAAAACATGGTATGCACACGCAGGTAGACACTATTGGACAACATATTTAATAAAATCAGGTTGTGAAGCTGATTTTGTACAAGATTTACAAAAATGGTCAGATTCTAGTTTAGTATCACTTTACAATGACTCTACTTCAAAAGAGAAGAAATGGAAGGGTTTGGACAAATTAAAAGCTAACTTAGAAGGAAGTAAATTATAAATACTTTAAGAAGATGTCATTAATCTTCATTATTTAAAGTAAACATAAAGTTTAAATAAGGACGGTGATTTAATTGACATCATCAGATTATAGTATTGGCGTTAAAGTAACTCTTAGTTATGATAAACATGAAATTAATAATCAAATTAAAAAAATACAAGATGCAATAAATGCACATAATCTTGAAGTTAAAATCAATATATCAGATGTCGCTATGAAGGGGCTTGAAAAACTCGCTCAAGGAGCAAAAATAGAAACAGCAAAGATAAAAAAGGGATTTGAAGATATTGTTATTCCTTTAAATAAAATGAAAGATATAAAAATTCTTACTCAAGATTGGCAAAAAGATGAAAATGGAATTAATAAATTAGTTCGCTCCGTAGGCGTATTACGTACTACCGCAGGAAACACAATTCAAATTACGCAAGAGTTAGTCCAACAATTTGATTCTTTAGGAAACAAAACAGAGAAAACAATGATGCAATCAACGCAAAAGATTGTAAAATTAAATAAAGAAATGACTGAAAAACTTAAAGCTGATTTAATAAGTTATAAAACTGCATTTCAAACAAGTTTAACTAACTTGAATAGTGGTAAAGGTGCAGGTTTTATTAGTAAAGAAGATATAGCAAGATTAAATGATTTAAGTGTTAGAATGAAACAATTAAAGCCTAATGAAGACTTGTTTATAAAATTTAGGCAAATTAATCTTGAACTTAAAGATATTAAAGTAAATGCTGATTCTGCATTAAAGAAATTTAACGATAACAGTTCTGTTAATAAATTGCAAAATGATTTAAGTAAATTTAGAGATATTTTTAAAGCAGATACATTAAGATTATTAAGTGGAGATAGTGGAAAATTTATTGATAAAAATACATTATCAGATATTAATAAAATGAAGGATTCATTAAGGGATATGAAACCATCAAAAGAAATGTATTTAGAACTTAATAAGATTAGCGTAAAATTAAAAGAAATTAAATTAAATGCTGAATCTGCATTTAAAGAATCGAGTGTAGGACAAAAATTAACCAAGCAATTAGTGGATTATACAAGTACATTTAAAAGAGAAATACAAAAATTAGAAAATGGAAAAACTGTAAAATTTATTGACAAAAATAGCTTAGAACAATTAAAAAGAAATCTTAATTCATTAGAAATAAATAAAGAATTGCCAAGTAAAATAGATATAATAAAAAGTAAACTTAAAGATATTACTCAAGAGGCTAAAATAGCATTTAATACATTTAATAATATTCAAAAAGTACAAAAAAAGGATGATTTAACTACAAAAACATTACAAGATGCTAAATTAGCACAAGAAAAAATACGAAGTGGTTGGAAAGATACACTTACTCCATTAGAAAAATTAGATCCTAAATTAATAAGTAGAGTATTTATTGAAGGAGAGAATGGAGCTAAAACATTATCTAGAATTGTAGGATACCTTCATACCGAAACAGGGAAGGTAGTTCAAATTACTCAACAATTAGTTCATGAGTATGATAAAGCAGGAAATATAATAAGTAGTAAAATGATGGAATCAACAAGAAAAGTTGAAGTTACAAATCATGATATGATGAAAAAATTGTCTCAAGATTTGGAAAACTATCAATATAAATTTGCTAACATAGATGTAGCTAAATTAAAAGGTGGAAATAGCGCAGGATTTATTGATAATGTTAAACTTACGGAGTTACAAAATAAATTAGATCATTTATCTATTAGCGAAAAATTACCTAATGAACTAAAGAAAATATCTCAACAATTTACGGCAATTAAAATACAGGCAGATTTAGCATTTAAAGCTAGTGAAGCAATAAAGAATAATAATAATAAATCTACACCTAAAATTGATTTAAATAGTAATATTGATCAATTAAGAAAATTTGAAACACAATTAAAAGAGATAGAAAATGAATGGAAATTAATTGATAGAAATGCTAGAACAACAAAAAATTCTGTTGGAGAAGTATCTATAAGTGTTAGACAAGCGAATAATGAAATAAAAGAGTATAAATATGTTTGGGATAGTGTTACTCAAACAATGAGAGCAGGAGTAGAAACTACTAGGCAAAATAAAATAATAGAAGCAGAATTATTAGCGGTAAAAAAAGAAAGTTTAAGAATACAACTTGAAACAAAAATGGCTAAACCATCATACGCACCTCAAATAGCAGAAATGAGGACATTGTTAGCATCTATAAATGCATTAACACCTTCAACATCTCAAGCAGAAATTAGACTTAGAGAAATGGGAAATACTTTAAGAAGAATGGATTTACAAGCGCAACAAGAGAATTTGAGATTAATGAATGAAAGAACACAAACTTTTGGAGAAGCAATAGGACGAGCCGCCGCTAAGATGTTAATATGGGTTGGAGTAGGTTCGGTAATATTTGGTGCAATACAACAAATAAAAGACGCAATGGAATTTATTAAAGAAATGGATACAACCTTTACTCAATTACAAATGGAAATGACAGGAACGGTTCTTAACTTTAAAGATTTAACAAAACAAGCTAATGAATTTGCTATTAAAATGGGATCATCTACAGCCGAAGCGGTTAAGATATTTGGTAACTATAATAGCACGCTTAATGAAACAATGTCACGTTCAAAAGCGGCAGTTTTAATGTCTAATTTAACTAACGATTCTATAAAAAATAGTGCTGACGGAATACTTGCTGTACAACTTCAGTTTAAAATGGCGGCAGAATCAGCAGAACATATTGTTGATGTGTTCGCAGGAGTTGCAAGAAATTTACAAATTGATTACGGAGATGCAATTAAGGAAATATCTGGTGGTATCGCGAGAGTAGGAAGTTTAGCTGATCAAACGGGATTGAAATTTGAAAAGTTAGCTTCTATGATAGGTACTAGCGCAGAGGTAACTAGAATGTCGGGCGATGTGGTAGGAAACGCTTATAAAACTATCATTTCTAGAATGACAAATGTTGGGGATGAAGCAGATCCA
>Ga0209728_1001517_pt1 | contig 13997 bp, 8 predicted proteins | sample RifGroD1_FD_183997 | JGI IMG/M metagenome (GOLD analysis project Ga0209728, IMG submission 183997) | Groundwater microbial communities from Rifle, Colorado, USA - Groundwater D1 (SPAdes) (version 2) | ecosystem: Environmental > Aquatic > Deep subsurface > Groundwater | place: Rifle, Colorado... | reverse complement strand
ATTTAACTCAATCTACTAAAGATAGTACAGATTCATCAAAAGAAACATCAGAAGCTAAATCAGCAGAATCCCTAGCATGGGAAATAGTAACAAACGAAATAAAAAAATACGACAATGCTCTTAAATCATTAGAAGACACCACTTCTAATATGATTAAAGGTTCTAAAGCACGTAGAGATTCCCTACATGCTGAAAACCTAAAAATAAAGGAGCAAATAGACTATTTAAAGCAACAAAAAAGTGGATTAAATAGTACACCTACTTCTTCTAATTCTAATATATATACTCCTTCCTCTACTGGCAAGGCAAAAGGTATAGTAGATATTGCCTTAGATTCATTAGGCACTCCTTATAAATGGGGAGGAAATGATCTTAAAATAGGTGTAGATTGTTCAGGTCTAGTACAACAAGCATATAAAGAAGAAGGAGTAAGTGTTCCAAGAGTAACATATGACCAATATAAACAAGCACCAATTAAAGGATTGAAACAAAATGAATTACAACCTGGAGATTTAGTATTTTTTAATAATTTAGAACATGTTGGCATTTATATGGGGAATGATAAATTTATTGAAGCCCCTCATACTGGTGCTAATGTAAGAACATCAACATTATCAAATAGAAGTGATTTTTATGCAGGTGCTAGATATTTATCTAATGAATCTGCACAAAAAACCGCAACTGTAAATGTTTCACGTTCTGCTATTGATAGATATAATATATCACCTGAAATTGTAGATACTGTTTTATCTCTTGCTCAAAAGTATAATGTTGATCCTGCTTTAATATTAGCAATTGGACAACATGAAACTGGTTGGGGTAAATTAGGTGACGGTAAAAAAGGTATGTATACTGGTTATGGTTCATACGATTCTGGTTCAGATTATAGCAATGCTGGACTTGAAAAGCAAGTAGAAGGAACTGTTAAAAAAATGCTTGCTTGGGGTATGACACCAGATAATGCTAGTTTTGATAAATTAAATCAAGGCAATAAGGGTAATTTACCTACTGGTATATATGCTACAGATGGAAATTGGCAGAATAACGTATGGAAATTACGCAATGAATTTTCAGATGGTCAAATGACTACATCATCTTCTAAATCTGAATTATCCTACGCAAAATTAGCAGAAGATCGTATTAAACATCAAGAAGAAATCAACGCTAAGATATTAGAATTAGAAAAGAAATTTGCTCAAAATTCTAAAGAATGGTATACAGATTTATGGAATGAATCAGATAATATCATCAACGAATTTGAACAGAAAAGTAATTTCTCTAAAATGTTTTCTGAAAATATGTCTAAATCATCTCCTGAATATAGGAACGAATTAGAGGTACAAAAATCTAGCACTATAGGCATTCAAAAACAATTAGAAGAACAAGCTAAACAAATGGATCAAGCAATTGAAAATATGAAAAAAGGCATTATAGAAGGAACATTCAAAGATGAGCAATTCTTAAATGAAACAATTGAAAAAAGGAAAGCATTATCTGCTGAATGGTGGAACAAACAAAAAGAAATAGTTGATAAACAAGCAGAAATAACTTCTAGTGAAGTTGAAGAAGTAACAAATAAAATAGATAAATATAATGATGCAATAGCAATTTCTCAAATACAACAAGAGATGAATACTAAGGGTTCAGAGGAATTTAATAAAGCATTAAAAGATGAAATTCTTCAATATTCTAATATAGAATCTGCTTTAAAATCTAAACAAGCAATATATGAAAAAGAATTAGCAGATACTACTTTAGGTACATTAAGATACCAAGAATTACAGAAAGCAATTTCAGATACAACTAAAGAAATAATAGACAATGAGAAAGCACTATACGATAAGAAAAAACAAATCATAGATGATACAATATCTTTAATGAAAAATGCCTATGAAAAAGAAAAAGACATAGCAATAGATGCAATTGAAGAACAAATAGATGCTGAAGAAGAAAGACATAATCGAGTAAAAGATAATTTAGATGATGAATTAGATCAATTTAAAGATTCTATTAATCAGAAGTTAAAAATGCTAGATGAAGTATCTGATACAGAAGATTATGAAGAAAATATTAGTAAATTAAATAAAGAAAAATTAGATATTCAAAAACAAATTGATGCTTTAGCATTGGATGATTCATATGAAGCAAAAGCAAAGAAAATTGAATTAGAAAAAGAATTAGCAGAAAAAAATCAAGAAATTGCTAAGACACAAAGAGATAGAGAAAAAAAATTAAGAAAAGATTCTTTAAATGAACAATTAGATGTTTATGAGAAAGAAGTTAAGGAGAAAGAAAAAGCTGAAGATGATATGTATGAAGCAGAGAAAGAAAGATTAGAAAAAATTAAAAATGAAAAAGAAAAATACTATCAAGATATGATTAATAATGAACTTAATTTTTCTAATATAAGCAAAGAATTGATGAAGGGTAATGTTGATAATACTATTAAGGAATTGCAAAGATTATTAACATTTGTAAAAAATAATATTAGTAATTTAGGTTCAGGTGTTGGCAATACTCTTGCTAGTGAAATAAATAATAGTATTGGACAAATAAGTGGAAATTTAGGTAGTAATGGGAATAATGGCAATAGCAATTCAGGTAATTCTGGAAGTAGTAATACTCAACATAGTCAATATTATCCTTGGAAATCGCAGATTAATAATATAATATATGATAAAAAAATGTGGCAACAAGGTTATGAGACTGGAAATCAACAAATGATGCTTGATGCTGAGAATGAAGCGAAGATATATTATGAACAAATTCCTAGTAATATTAGAAGTTTATTACAAGGAATGGATTATGCTTCTGCTAAAAGTTGGTATGATAATAATGTTTACCATGAGGGTGGAATTGTGTCAGATAGTAAACCTTCCAAAATAATGGATATAGTAAATAAATTATTTAATACTAAATCCAATGAATCTGTTGTAAAAATGCTTAAAGGTGAATTAGCAATTCCAGAAAATAATGTAGTAAAGAATTTCATTCCTAATATGCAAAATTTTATATCTAGTATTACTCCTAATTTTAATTTGCAACCACAAGGTGCTGGTGCTGGGAATGTAAATTATAATTTAACATTGAATATAGATAAACTAAATGGAACAAAGAAAGATGCTAACATGGTATTTAGTGAAATTGTTAGTGGATTGAAAAAGTTAGGTAAGTAGAGGTAGAATTGGTTTTTATAAATGCTATTTAACTATAGAATACTAAAATAATTATAATAACTTTTACTTGACATACTCACCTCTATGTTGTATTATATTATTAGTGTAAGAATGATAAGAGATTTTATTTATCCTTACGCATATGATATAATACAATATTGGGGAGTGATTTTATATGAAAATAAGAGTTAAACCAAAAAGAACAAGATTTCAAAAAAGGACTATTGGTATAACAAAACCTTTAAAAAAGGGGGTTAGCAGAATGACGATGGCAATTCAAACAATAGATCATGAAATTGAATCAAAAGATGTGAAATTAACTTGTATGAGTAATATTAGGAAAATTACTCAGAAAGCAATAAAGGAAAAAGGACTAACGGATAAAGAAATTAGAAAGACATTGGGGGTTAAAAGATATGAGATATAAACCACCAAAAATTGTCCTTGATACCAATATTTTTATTAATGGATTATTTTCTTCTAAAGAAGATAATGAATATATTAAAATAATGAATATGGTTGATAATAAACAGATATATTTATTATTTTCACAAGATACTATAGGTGAATTGGCATATGTGGCAAAAAATTTTGCAAGGCATAATATTGTTGATATTAAAGATAGAATATTGTTACTTCAATATATAATGGAATTATTTTATTATTCTACTTCTATAAATACTATTAACACAATTACACCTGAAATTAACGATAAATATGATGATATGTTTTTAAAGTGTGCGGTAAGAGGGAAAGCAAACTATTTAATTTCAGATGATTTTAAAAGTGGTATGCATAATATTGATAAATTTGGATTTAAGGTTTTGAGCGCAAAAGATTTTTGTAAGATTATTGAGAAAGAAAATATTAAAGATTGTGTTGGTTAGTTTGTTGGTTAGATTAAATATTAGATAAGTAAAATCTAATCATTATAATGATTAGATTTTTAATATAATTATATTTGACTTAATATAGTAGTTTATAAATAGTATGATTTAGACTCCTTCCTATGCTTTTGATAAATATATGCTTGTGGTGTATAATAATATGTGGATAGGAGTGATTTGAGAATGGGAAAAAGACAACAGAAAGCATTAATATCTGTTAGGGTAACAAATAAATTTAAAGATGAATATGAAAAACTAGCCGGATTAAAAGGAATGACACTTCCTGATTTGGTTAGATATATTTTAATACAATATTTAGAAAATGAGAGAAATAAGTAGTTAAATAATATAAAGTAATAATATAATTATAGACTATGTAATGTCTTTAATCTCTCCTACTTTTGATTAATACATACAAGTAGTGTATAATAATATGAATAGGAGTGATTAAAATGGCAGTTAAAAATAAATTAAAGATAATATTGGATGAACGTGGGACAAAAAATGTGTGGTTAGCTGAGAAAGCAAAAATTAATAATTCTACTGTTGGAAATATAATTAAAAATAGACATAATCCAAATGTTGAAGTAGCAATAAGAATTGCTAAAGCCCTAAATATGAAAGTAGAAGATATATGGGAAGTGGATGATTTATAAATACTAACATAATTTTAATTTATATTGATAAAAAAGTGTTGACTTTTATAATTAATTCCTCTATAATATGTTTATAAGAAGTTGCAACATAACTCTTATAAAAACTTATGGAGGTGTTTTTATTTTATGAATTATAATCAATTAACCAATGAACAATTTGAAGAAATTATGGATGAGTTATTAGGAAAACCTGTTTGGTTAGAAGTTAGGACAGATGCCGTTAGTGTGAACGTGCTGTATGATGGATTTGAGTTTCTTAGTTTTGTGAATGGACAATACCAATTCGGGCATGAAATTTACGATGAAGAAAATGAATATAAAAACTTATTAATTAATCAGTTGGATGTGTTAGACATACATAGGAATCTTATTGCTCCTAGTATAGGTGCTGAACAGATCGTTCTAAGTATGATTGATTTTACGGAAATATTTGTTGAGTATAATTATTAGGAGGGATTGGAGATATGTTAGCAATAAAACCGATTATTTGTGCAGAGGGTTCCGATGAATTGATGGTGTGTAACTATAAATATTGTCATATTGGATGGGCATTGAGCGTACCGATTCAGTTTTTTACTGATTTAAATTATAAAGAATTTGAAAATTTATTGGATGGTAAGTATACTGGACAACAGATTGAGAAATTTGAGTTGACTGGTAAGTTTTGATTATTGGTAAAAGTCAAACTAAAATAAATATAATTGATTTTTTGATATACGATGATATTAAAAGTATTAAAGAATCTGCAAAAAATTGTAGGTTCTTTTTTATTTTATGGGATAGGCAAGGAGTAATTAACCTTACCCCTGTAACCACTCCCCAATTTTATTTTAAAATACAGGACAAATAAATTGAAGGGATTGATTAATATGTTGTTAACTAAAGAAGTGGAAATTGTATTAAATTCTGCAAATGTAAAACATTTTGAAGATTTAAAATATACAATACCAAGAAAAAAAGATAAATGGGGGAAAATTAGAATTCCAAGAGGGACAATAATTAATGTTAAAGTAGAAGATTTATCAAATGGTAGTCATGTAAAAGTTGATATTGAATGTGATGGTTGCGGTAAAGAGTTAAAAAATATTATATGGCAAAATTATTTAAATTATGTAAAAGAAGATGGTAAATATTATTGTAAAAAATGTGCAAGTTTATTATTTGGTAGTAAAAAACAAGTAATAACAAAACTTAAAAATAGTACATCTTTTGAAATTTGGTGTATAAATAATAATAGACAAGATGTATTAGATAGATGGGACTATGAATTGAATGATTGTATACCAAATGAAATTACATATGGAACAACTAAAAAATATTATTTTAAATGTCCAAAGGGAATACATAATAGTGAATTAAAATTAATAAGTAGTTTTACAAGTAATCATGATGGGGTTATGGATTGTAAACAATGTAATTCCTTTGCTCAATGGGGCATTGATAATTTAGGTGAAGATTTTTTAGAAAAATATTGGGACTATGAGAAAAATAATAAATTAAATATTGACCCTTGGAATATTAGTAAATGTTCTAATATTCCAAAAATATATATTATATGTCAAGAAAAAGATTATCATGATAGTTATAAAACAATATGCGATACTTTTACTAATAATCATAGATGTCCATATTGTGTCAATTCAGGAGGATTAGTTCATCCATTAGATTCTTTAGGTGCATTATATCCACAAGTATTAGATGTATGGTCAGATAAAAATAAGAAATCACCATATGGGTATGCCTCAAAATCTCATGAAGAAGTATATTGGAAATGTTCTGAAGGTAAGCATAGAGATTATCCTAGAAGTATAAAATCTTCAAATGTTTCTAATTTTCGTTGCCCTGAATGTGCTTATTCTAAAGGGGAAGAAGCAATTAATAATTATTTTATTAATAAAGGATTTATTAAAATATTTCAAGAAGATTTTAATAAATTAAATGATAGAGAAAAATATAATAAAATATTTTACATTCCTCAAAAAGAATTTGATGGATTGGTTGGTTTAAGAAATGGATTACTATCTTATGATTTTTATATTCCTAAATTAAATTTATTAATTGAATATCATGGAATGCAACATGAAAAGTATTGTAGAGGTTTCCATGAATCTATGAAAGATTTTGAACGGCAATTAGAACATGATAATCGTAAATGTATTTATGCTGATAATAATAGTATAAATTTACTTGTAATTTGGTATTGGGATTTTGATAAAGTTGAAGAAATTCTAAATAAAATAATATTAGATTATTAAAATGGTCTTTTTATTTTGCGTAAAGTGAGGTGAATTATTTGACAATTAGGGATTCATTATATTTTATTTTTGATGGAAAAACAAGTGAAGAGATGAATTTATATAATGTTAATTTAGATAGTGGTATGTTAGAAGAATCTTTACAAGGCAATAGAACAATACTTGAAACTCAAGTTCGTGGCAATCCTTCTCCTTATTTTAAAGAAATACAATATGAACCTTTGACTATTCCAGTAAATTTTTGTTTTAAAGATACTTTTGACAATGATAAACTTGCTCAGACATTATACTGGTTAACACCATCATATTATAAACCATTACAATTTAGTGAAAATTTAAATAAAATTTATTATTGTTTACCAGTAGAAAGTCCTACTCTTATGCATTCTTGTCTTAAACAAGGATTTATAAAATTAAATTTTAGATGTAAATATCCTTGGGCATTATCACCAATATATGAACAAATATATGATTGTACATCTAATAATGAAACTAATATTATATTTACTAATAATGGATATATGAATGTTTTCCCTCAATTATATATTGAAATATATTCAACTAATATTTTAGGCAATGTATCAATTTTCAATCTTTCTAATGCTAATAAAGAATTTGCATTTACTGGTTTATTATCAGAAGAAATAGTTTTTATAGATAATAAAACTGGTACAATCACAACAGACCAACCAAATTTATTTAGATATGATAATTTTAACAATGTATTTCTTGAATTGTCCAGGGGAGTAAATTATTTAAAAGTAGTAGGGAAATGTAAGATAAAATTCAAATATCAATGTGTTGTATTTTAATTTTAAAAAAGAGGTGGAAATATAATGTTTTTAGAAGATATTGATTTTAGTAAACCTATTCCACAACCACAATTATTTATTTGTAAAAATAATTTAGAACGTACTATCATTGCTAATCTAAGCGAAGCATTTAATATAGAATTAAATTTAAAATTTGGAGGAATTTCAGAATTAAATTTCAGTGTACCTTTCGAAATTGATTCAAATAATGAATTAATTAAAAATCCTAATATAAATAAATTGCTTTATAAGTATATTATAAAAATAATATTAGGTTCATATGAAGATTATTTTATTATTGACAAACCAAAAGATAATATGAGTGATTCTGAAGATACAAAAAATGTAACTTGCTATTCTATTTCATATGAGTTAAAAGATAAAAATATAAGGTATTATGTTGTTGAAGCAAAATCAATCAATCAATTATTTAATGGATTTACTGAAGATGAAGTTATTTATCCTTCTATTTTGTCAGAAACAAACTGGACTTTAGGCTATGTAGATGTTGATGCTCAAATACTTTATAGAGGATTTTCTGTATCTAGCAAAACATTACTTGATTTTTTATTTGAAATCGCAGAAACATTTAATTGTATTATTATTTTTGACAATAAAAATAAAATAATTAATTTCTATGATCCATTAAAATTAGGAACTTATAAAGGGTTAAGTTTTTCATATGGGCGTTATTTGCAAAACTTGGATTACGAACCAGATTATGATAATGTTTGTACACGTTTAAAATTATTCGGTAAAGATGATATAACAATTAATGAGTATAATTCTACAGGAACAAATTATTTAGAAAATATTTCCTATTTTTTATATCCATTTGAACGTAAAAGTTTAATAAGTGATGATAAAATTAAGTCTGGTAATTTATATATTTGGGATATGACAGATATAGATAAAATTTTATCAGATATTTCTACATTGGGATTAAATACTGTGAATGTACCAATTAAAATTAATATTGAAAATATAAATTCTAATATTATGTCTATTGATACTACAAGTAAATTATTGGCAATGGAAATTATTAATGAACTTAATAAAAATAACATTAATGTAATATTAGAACCGCATCCATTTGTTTCTGATGGTACAATATCAGAAACAGAAATAAATCCTAGTGATATAAATATGTGGTTTTATAATTGGAAAACAATAATTTTAGAAACATTAATAAACGATATTGCTAATCCATTAAATGTTTGGGCAATAAATGTATCATCTAATCTAGTTAAATTAGAATATGCAGAAGGATATTGGATTGATGTAATTAATTTTGTTAAAAATATATATAATGGTAATGTAACTTATAGAACAAACTGGTGGGTAACTGCTATATGGTTACAAGAAACTATTGACGATTATCAGTTAAAATTAAATAGAAGTTTTTGGGAATATGTTGATTTTATTTCAATATCTGCATATTTTGAATTAAATGAAATTGCAGTACCAACAGTTGAACAATGTAAAAGCGATTTATTAAATTCTTCAATTTATAATAGGGGGCAAAATATATATCAAGAAATAAAAAATTTTAATATTATATGGAATAAACCAGTATTTTTTGGAGAATTAGGAGTGCCAAATAAAGAATATGCATCTTTCCAACCTTGGAATAATCTAGTTTCAACTACTATATCAAATATTGCACAAAATAATGTATTACAGGCATATAAAGAAATTTTTGAAAATGAAGAATGGTTTTATGGATTTTCTATTTTTATAATAGGTTATTCTGATAGTTTTTATAATATTATAAATAATATTGCACAAAATACGATTAAATATTGGTGGTTTGATGGATATGATATTATTCAACAAAGTAATTATTTATCTTATTCTTTATGTAATTCTCTTCTTGACTATCAAGAATTAATAAATAGTAATGATAATCAATTTACAATACTAATAGGACAAAAAGAAATAAAACAAGAAGGATTAATTGTATTAGAGAATAGTTTAATTGAATTGCAAAGTGGAGAAAATGGATTAAATATCATACAAGATAGTATTGATATAACACAATCTAATAATAATTATTATAACAATGAAGTAACTTATTATGCTAATTCTTTAGTCTTATATAATAATATTCCTTATAAATGTATTCAAGAATCAATAGGTAATTTACCTACAAATACAATATATTGGGATAATTTATTAACATTAAAGCAAAATAAAGAATTAGAAATAGATAATAAAGAATTAGAAATAGATAATAAAGAATTAGAAATAGATAATATTAATTTACAAATAACTGCTTTAAAAAATACATTATCAATAGAATCTAATTTTACACTAGAACAAATTACAGAACTAAATAATTATATAATTGTAAAAGAATTATCCAATGATAAAATCTCTAATGCTAAAGATTTAATTGAATTTGGCAAGAAAGAGTTTACTAAAATTATTACTCCAGTTTTAAATATTAAAATTTCTACAGTAAATTTACTTTCATTGTTAGAAGAACAAGATAAATGGGATAAATTTTTACCAACTAATTTAGGTGATATAGTTAAAATATATTATGATAAAATGAATATTGAAGTAGAAGCTAAGATCATAGAATTTAATTTTAATTTTGAAGAAAAAAAATGTACTTTAAGTATATCTAATAGCAAAGAAATATCAGATGATAAGCAAAAATTTTTAAAAGATTTGAATAAAGCAATATCAACTTCTACCACAGTAGATATGAATAAATATAATATTAGCGGAATACCGCAACTTACAAGTGAAATAAATCAAATTATTAATAATAAATGGGATGCAAATAAAAATGCAATAACAGCAGGAACAAATGAGAATTACAGTTTGGATAGACATGGATTAACTCTTAAATCGCCTACTGATCAATTAAATTTCCTCAGAGGACTTCATAATATTTTAGCATTTACAAATGATGGTGGGAATACTTACAAAAATGCTTTAACCCCAGAGGGTTTAGTAGCAGAAGTAATATGGGGGAAATTGCTTTGTGGTGTTAATCTTCAAATTGATGCTTCAGACACACAAGGCAATAAAACATTTATAGTAAATCAAGACAAAGTTGAAATTTCGGGTTTGGCACTCCAAATTACAAACGGAGGCATACCTCAAGGTCAACTTTCTCCAGCTACTCAATCTTTAATAACCAATGCTGTACAAATAGATACGCTAGCACCTGATTTAACAACTCCAACAATGTCGAAAAATCTTAATGGAACAGTGAGCATATTAATTAATAAACCTACTACATCTGGTTCTAATACAATAAATAATACTGATGATTTAGCAGGTTTTAATATATGGAGAGGAACTATTAATAATCCTAGTAATACAACATTAATAAAAAGTTTAACAACAACAAATACAACCTGTCCAGATGTATTAACTTATACAGATGATAGTGTTAATATAGGAACTACTTATTATTATTGGGTTTCTGTTTATGATACTCAAGGAAATGAAACAGATAAAATACAAGTCCAAACAATAGACAGTCAAATATCAATTACTCCACTTGATATATTACCACCTTCTGCACCTAGTAATTTAATAATTAAAGGTGGTTGGGGAAGAATTGATCTATCATGGGACGCACCAACAGATAAAGATATATTAAAATATAAAATTAGAATAAGTGATAATTCCAATTTTAGTTCATATACTGATGTTTATACATTTACTACTAAATATACAGATTTTGATAGAACAACTATTAATACTAGATATTATAGAGTTTATACTATTGATAAGGCAGGAAATAAATCTTGGAATGAAACTACAGTTCCTTCTTCTGGATATATTGAGGATAATGGTAAAGCAATAACACCTGGAGACAACGAAGCACCACATTCAGTAACATCAGGCACTTTGACATCTGATAGCAATGGTAATTTTATATTAACATTTATTGGTTCAGATTCACCAGATGTTTCATTGTATAGAATTGTAAGACATACCTGTACTGATTTTATAGCAAGTAATGATGATGGTGGTATAGATGTTGGTATAATTAATCATTTAGGAGTAGGACAGCATAAATTTATTGATAAAAATTTAGAAAAAAATAAATATTATTATTATAAAGTATATACTATTGATAATTCTGGTATGATATCCACCCCATTAACAATATTATCAATAACACAAGATGGAATAGTTTATCCTATTGCTAATAAGGCAATAGATACTACCCCTCCAAATATTCCTGAATATTTATCTTTAGAAGCAAAAATTGGTGGTATAACTGTTAGTTGGCCTGCTGTTAATGAAGCAGTTAGTTATAATGTATTTAGATATGATTCTGATGGTAATAATGAATTATTTATGGGGAATGTTACTCAATTACAATTTACAGATAATTCTATGTTAACTAACTATGCACAAATGTATCAATATAAAGTATCAGCAATTGATTCTTGGGGTAATGAAAGTGCTAAAAGTGATACGTCTGGAAATGAGCAATCATTAACTCCATTTACTGCCAATGATACAACTGCACCTTTTATTGGTATATTTAATGACCCTGTTGTAAATAACGATGGTTCTATTACTTTGTCATGGTCAGGATTTAGTGATTTAGAATCAGGTGTAGGTGGATATAATATATGGAGAATATTATCAACTCAAACTTTTAATGATAAAGTTTTATTAAAAAGTATAAATAATAAAAATATAACGTCATATATTGATATTAATACAATTCATAATACAGTATATAAATATACGATAACGTGTTTTGATGGTGCTGGAAATGAAAGTGCAATAGAAACAAATTTAACTAATTGGAAACAAGCAACCGCATTTGATACTGTTGCTCCTGACGCACCAATTGAGTTTGTTGCTTTTGGAGGTTTAGGTAGTATTGTATTGACTTGGACAGCACCTAATAATACGGATATTAATAAATATAAAATATTAGCAAGTGATACTAATACTGATACTGCTTTTAATGCTTGTACACCAATATATACTATATTAACAACATATACAGATTCAAGCATTATGTCTTTAAATCCTAGATATTATAGAATATATGCAATAGATAATGCAGGATTAATATCAAGTAATTATTTGTCTGGAAGTGGTATATGTGCTATACCAGGAGATGGTGTTGCTCCTACATCATTACCTACAATTGATAATGTAAATAGTAAAAGTAATTATGATGGAAGTATTAGTGTTGTATGGAATCATGTTAATCCTGATGGAGATTTATCAAAATACAGAATATATAGATCAGAAAGTAATATACAAAATCCAGATCCAATTCCCATATATATTAATATTGGTGAAGTACAAAAAGATACAAAAATATATCATGATACAGGATTAAAAAATGGTATTTATTATAAATATAAATTATCTTCTGTTGATTATTCAGGAATGGAATATTCAGGTACAGAAGTTATTACATCTAATATTACTAATTGGTTATTAGCAACTGATGATTCTGCACCTATTATAACGAATGTTAATTTAATTGCAGAAGAAGATTTAGGAGCGATAAAGTTAAAATGGACAGAAGTTAGTGAGAAAGGTGTAACTTATGAGATATATAGGTGTAACGGAGAAGATGCAGAATGGGATGGATTAAATAATTTACCTGTTAAAATTGCCACTGTTGCAGGTTCTACCTCTGGAAATGGACAGCAAGGAATGTATACTGATTATGATCCTCCTGTAGGGACTGCTACAACATATACATATGCTTTGAAAGTAGTTGATGCTTGGGGAAATTTTTCTGGTTTTACAAATCATGCTACTGCAACGTCTATTAATAATTTTACTGGAACATTAAATGGAATTGGAGAGTCTACATTAACGAATGGTATTAAAATAGATTCAACAAATGGACTGGTTATTACAAGAAGCAATATTGATAATACAATTGTTTATGGTAAATCAGTATTTAATGCAACAGATGGAATTAAGATATCGAAGACAACTGATAATGGTGGCACATGGTTAGATCAATTAAAAATTGATACAGATGGTAATTTACTTTTATCAGGTAAAATACAAATAGGAGATACTTTTTCAGTATCCCCAACAGGTATTTTAAGTGCGACAGGTGCGACAATTGCTGGTAATGTTGATATTACAGGAACATTAAAAATAAATGGAACAAATATATTAGATGCAATTGATGGGAAAATAACTTCTGCTGGATTAAATAGTACAGTTAATTCAGATATAAATAAAGGAG
>Ga0209728_1001514_pt1 | contig 14014 bp, 15 predicted proteins | sample RifGroD1_FD_183997 | JGI IMG/M metagenome (GOLD analysis project Ga0209728, IMG submission 183997) | Groundwater microbial communities from Rifle, Colorado, USA - Groundwater D1 (SPAdes) (version 2) | ecosystem: Environmental > Aquatic > Deep subsurface > Groundwater | place: Rifle, Colorado... | reverse complement strand
TTATCAATTAGTTCAACATTTTGTTGAGTAATGCTTTCTAATTTATTGATGTTGATTTCCATAAATGATTGCATTTTTAATTCTATGTCTGCATTATTCTCAACATTGAGTAAATAAGTTCTGACTGATTTTGCTATTAAACTATCTCTAAGTAACATCCCTAATCTTAGAATGCCACGCCTTGGTATTATAGTTAAAGCAGAGGCTCTTTCCCCAATAAATGACTGATGGGGTAATCCCCCATTGGTTAAAAAGTCTTTAAACTCCTTTAATTCTTTACCTTTAAGAACTTTTAAGCCATCTGACTCTAATTCTTCTTTATTATTTCTAATATGATATAGAATAGCTTCCTTGTCTACTTCATAATAGGAGGCCACCATTTCGGTTGTAACGTTTGTTTCGTCAGGAAGTAAAATTAGTCCCTTTACTTTATTTAAAACTTCATTCATTCTCTCATCAGTTGCATTACTTACCATTTGATCTCTCATTGACTTAGATTCTACTAATATTAACTCATTATTTTTATTATTATTTTCCATTTTATTATTCCTTCTTTCGTTATTTATTTCTTTACTATTAAAATTACTTAAACAAAACTATTTTTATCTCTCATAATTTTTCCAAAGCAAATATGTGTCTTTTGTTTCCTCACGGTCAAATTTATGCCACATTTTATTTGTCGCATAATGAATCCCTACGTCTTTAACCATTTTACCTTTTGAAATATAGAATTTTACCATTTTCAAGTCATACAAATAAACATATTTATCTACTGGATTAATTTCCATCCTCTCACCTCCTCTCAATAAATTTAAAATTGAACATAATAAAAGAAGTTGCCCAATGGACAACCTCTAAATCTATCATTATATTTATTTATACAGTATCTAAATCTTCTAATCTCTTCTGTCCCAATTTATAATATTCTTCATCTAATTCAAATCCTATAAAGTTTCTATTAGTATTTATACAAGAGACTGCTGTTGTAAAACTGCCCATACAATTGTCTAATACTAAATCATTCTCATTTGTGTAAGTTTTTACTAAATATTCGCATAAAGCAATCGGTTTTTGTGTAGGATGAACTCTATGTATTTGATTACATTCTTTTTCAGTTGATTTTATATTAATAATATTTTGTGGGTATCTTAAATCTTCATTATGATATTCTGAAGTTTTAAATTCTCCACCTGAAAAATCACTTAGAGTATCTTTTGTTTGTTTATATGCCTTACCTCTGGGCCTCTTATTCTCTTCTAATGCCTTCTCCATTTGTGGATTATATTTTATTTTTCCATTACCAAAAACCACTATATCTTCAGTTACTCTCAATGGGTTATACTTTGCTGTTGCGAAATTACCAGCTTTTTGTTTATTCCAGACCCAACAGTATTTAAACCATTTTCTATTACTGCTAATTAAATCTGTAGTAAAAGGTTGAGAAGCAAATAATACAATTGCCCCTAGAGGCTTAATTATTCTCGTATATTGTTCCCACAACTTATCAAAAGGAATAATTACATCCCACGAACAAGCAGTTTTACCATTACCATATGGCAAGTCACATAATATCATGTCAACTGATTTATCCTCAATTAAGCACATACCATTCTGTCCAATACAATCCTCATTATAAACTTTATTAATCTCTAACATTTCAACACATCCTTCTTTATTATTTTATGAAAATTAATTTCGTCCTTTTAAGTAATGTAAATAATCAGTAGCAGAGAGGAAGGACGAACTCCCTTTTCAATAAGTTAATTACTCTTATTGGCTACTGATTAAAATCTAAATCTAGACATAATTAAAGAGAGAATTTTAAATTAATAAAATTCTCTCAAATCGAACTAAATCGCCTAATATTTCATTTTATACCCTATTTTACCTCTCTTATGCTTCCGTTATCTCTTGATTCCTTCAATTTACTACCTAGTCTATACCTATCCCCATAAAACTGGAATTTTATGTTATTTTATACTTAATTATTTTATTTATGTTCTTGAATAGATATCCACATAATAAAAACAGAATAGACAATGATTGAAAATATTACTGCTACAAAATAAATCAATATATTTGTATCTATCCTTATCCTTGAGTGTGAATTTTGACCTAAAAACTAATATTTTAACAATCCTGAAACCTTACTCTAGCAACGCTTTCACGGCCTACAATATCACTACTCGCACAAAAAGCACCCTATTTTGAGTCAGAATTATCTGTTTGAGAAATTGTGCCACTCTGATTTTTTGAATCGCTTACGGGGCTGTTAATTAATGATTTTTCTAATATAGTTGATGTAGTTTCAACTACATTTTTCTTATTAAATAAATCAACAGTAAAACTAGAACCCTTACTAGCTAAAAATCCTGTAACTGCAATATCAACCATCCAATAAAGTACATCGTATCCAATTTTAAATTGATTCACCAAATCAACAAAATTATGAGCAGGAACAAAACCAAGAGGTTGTAAAATACTAGTTCCTGTAACTAAGGATAAAATCATAGCAATAATTACACTAGCTTTTTGAGTGTTCTTATCAGAAATTACTTCTTTATATACTTGTGTTATTCCAAGGGTTAATGTTCCGAGCATCATAAAACTTTGTAACGCTGTTGCAATATCCATATTTAATCATTCTCCTTAAATTTTATTTAGTTTTATTTAATGTTAATACCATATTTTCCACCAATATAAGCAAGGGCAATGGTTGAGATTACTGCTAATATCTTTAATCCTAATTTAAATTTGCCATCTAAAGTTATTTTTTTTATTTCCGTATCGTTTTTTGTCGCATTCTTCACAATCTCAACAGAGGTATTAGAAGTGTTGACTATTACTTGGCTTAAAAGTTGCATCATATTGTTTTGTGTCTGATATGAATTAGCTTCAAATCTTGTGACAATCCCTTCTAAATTAGTCATCTTTTCTTTTAAAACACTAGTATTTGTTTCAAGAGTTTGAATCTTGTCATCATGAACATTAATTTTATGATCATGTGTATCTAGAATTTGCTTGTGTGAATCCAGTTTGTCTAATGCGTCCTTAACTTCATCTTCGATTGCCACATTTAACACCTCTTTCGCTATATTTTCCATAAACAATACTTGCCCTCCTTTTATTTTTATGATATAATGAATTAATGGTTGTAGTGCTACGAACATTACAATCAGGATTCGGCAGATAAAACAGAGGGCAATCTGTAAATATCTGCCACCTATACATATGACAACTGAATATAGAAATAATTATTATGCAAGTTCTAATCTCTTAGTCGCATATCCCAATTTTATAATCTGCCTAATTACCTCATCTGCTTTACTTTCTAAGACCCTCACTGATAAATATACATCTTTATCAACTTTTGTTTCTTTTGTCGTATCTGCCACTTTATTTACAACTCCTCCCTTATTATTTTTCAATTCAATAATTTTAGCATCAATAGCATCACAAAGTTGTTTCCATGTTTTCCCCATTCTTGTCAAATAACCATATGGATCAGTATGGTCTATGCCTTTATACAATGACCTTAATCCATTATGCGACCATACATTATCATCAACATTCCAACCATGACGAATACATAAATCAGCAACAAACCAAATTGTTTTATTCCATACAATGTCAAATTGGTTTTTATCGTTCGTTTCTGCCATTTCAATTCCAAGCCATTCTCTGTTGCCTTGCCAACTGCCTGTATGCCATGCTATTTCATTTTCAGGAATTAATTGATAAATTTCTTCTCCTACCCAGTCTGCAATAAAATGGACAGATGATTGTCTATCTGCATTATTCCAATAATTAAAATGATTAAGAGAAGTTGCTCCAATATTTGCAGTTGAATGAATTGTAATTCCTTTAAGATTAATAAATTTTTCTTTTGGTCTATTCATTGATATTAACTGTTGTTTAATATAATATGACATTATTATATTCCTCCTATTGTGGTAATTATTTTATTTATTAATAATCTTTCTTCCTTAATAATAAACAATAAAATTTTCTATTCCTTTTTCTAATAATTTCTTAGAATAGCTCTTACAACTATTCTCACTCGTATATGTTCTGATTTGAACTCTTATTTCCAATCCATCTGGTTTGTCAACATATTCCAAACATGTAGATATTTTTTTCTTCTTCAATGCAACTTGATGAATTTGAGCATCTTCTTTATTTGCAAATGCGCCACTTTGAACTCTCCATAGTTTTCTTATTTGTGCTGTGCTGTCAATAGTGCTCCAAAATGCATACCAAAGACTCCATGATTTATTTAATGAAGAGTAAGGAATGTATGCAAACCCATCATTCCCCCAATTATCACTCCAAGAATTGACTATTTCTACAAAACCAACTTCTTTTTCGCCATTTTCATATACATATTCCATCTTATCATCGAATCCTACAATACAAACACAATGTCCACCATAAAAATGTCCTTCTGGTTTTCTAACATATCCTCCTTGTTCTGGTTCCCAGAAAGTTTCGTAGACATTTAAACTTCCTAGTAATGGCCCACATACAAGTGCTTTCTTTATTGACTCAACATCCATAGGAACGCTTGCATAAGATTTACATTTATTATGCGTAGCTTTTTTTATTTGTTCATTTGTAATAGTAGGTAATTTACCTTTAGTTTCTTTCAAATAAGAAGTGGGAATTTCTACATAAGGTAAAATACCTTTAGAGCACAAAACTTTCACGGCTGACCTTGAATAAGTTCCCCAATTTTTATTATATTTATCTCCATCAAGTTTTTTGCATAAAGTATAAAGATAAACTGGACTAAATCCATGTATTGGGCAATCACCTTGAATTGTTTCTTGAATGTTTTTCATGGTTGCACCTGCTGCTCCAACACAAATTCCAAAACTACTTTGATCCAAGACCATTGGAACTTTATCTTTCCATGAAATTTTAGATGATATTTTTGTGTCATGTGGAAATATAGCTGATGCACAAAAATCTCTATCGTCTGATTTGTCTTGTGTAATTTCCATATCTCCGAGAGAATATTTTTGAGAAGTTTTAATTTGTGTTGTATTTGTAATTTTAGAATCAAGTTCTGAATTATTTACAAGATTAATGTCCATATTTTACACCTCACTAATATAATAATTATTTAATCTTAACTTAACCCCTTGATATCCCAATCCTCATTCGTAATAATAATTGAAGCATAATTGTAGGATGTGCTATATACTACGGTCTGACTGGGAGTTGTGGCAACAACTTCCAGTCTATTATGTATGCAATTTGTATTGTAAAATTATTACACTTCCCATATAACTGCAATTCTAATGTAATTTACAAAGATTCTCCTTCGTCACGCTCAATGGAATCGACACAATGATTCTTATCAATTTTATTTAATAATTTACAGATAAAACAACTTAACCAACTATCTTTCTTAATTAAATGTTTACCCATACGAGAACTCATCGTCTCGTCTGGGTATCCTCCTAGAATTGTGTTAAATAATTGATCAATTGAAATAAGAAGATTCCATAAATATCTTTTAACCATATTTCACCTCCAGACAATAAATTAGAGAGAAGAATCATATCTTCTCTCTAATTTATAAATATCGCTACGTTAAAATACGTATTCGATTACCAATTTATCAATTCGGCTTTTGCAATAGTATCACATGTTGAATCTTCAATCCCTGCTTTTAATCCAAAATATTTCATCAACAAACTTTCCTTATGTGCTTTCCCTTCTTTAAAAATTGTTTTAAACTGTTCTCTATTTAATACTTTTAATCCATAATTAGTTGTATTAAATGGCACACCTTCTAGATCAAGGTCTAACACAAATGCTAATCCGGCTTGAGTAAAATTGTCCATATAGTCCTTATTTAATGGAAAAGAGTACCCTGTTGATTCTGATGTAAACCCTGTCTCAACATCTACTAAACATTGTTGATAAATTTTTTCTATTTTCCATACTTTGTAGTCTTCTAATGTATTTGGTATAAAAATTGCACTAGTATCTGTGTACGAATTGGTTTCAGTATCTAATATTTGCATATATTATTTTCACTTCTTTCCTTTAATTAAATTCTCCATTATTATATCTAATTTTAAATTCTTCAAATTGTTCAGGCGTATTATCTACTTTGCCATATATTTTATGATATAAATTATGTATCTCTTTACACAAACAAACTCCTAATGGATATTCATTATGTTTTTTAATTATAATATCTTTAATTAAATTCATTTCTTTACTTGTGTAATCATTTATTTCTTTATGTATTGGTAAGACTAACTCTTCTAGTGTTTCTTTTAATATCTTGTTAAAAGAATATAAATGATGGATCGCATTAAATTTTTTGCCAGTTATTACACACTTATAATTACAATTGAACATACTATCTTTTTTCCAAATTGTAATGTATTCTCTTAAATATATATTTAAAGAAGAAATTCCACCTTTCCATTCAGTATTTAATTCCTCCTATTCGTTTTTCAATCCCACAATAATAGCATCCCGTTCCTTTACCTTCACTTCCAAATATTAAACTATTTATTGATTTAAATTGAGGAATGTTGGGGTGTTTTGGACAGATATATTCCATTTTCAATGCACAACTTACCATTTTTTGTGGGATTAAAATTAAACCTTTCTTTGCAAATTCTTCAAATGCAATCTCAAAAGTATACTTCATACGTAAACTTTTATATCCTAAACGCTTAACAAAATCTCTATATGTTTTTACATTTTCGTCAGGACAATTTCTAACAAACCAGTTACTATCTGGTAAATCGAATTGATGTTTCCTTAATTCACCCGTTGTTATTACTCTTCCTAATTCTTCATATACACTTTGATACATTTCCACATATTCTTGATATGATTTTTCTACAATAAATTTTCTTTTAGACATTTTTAAACAACCTTCTTTCTTTTTATTAAACTGATTTATACTTAGCAATTGCTTTTCTAAGCAATTCACTATCTGAAAACAAATAAATAGTTCTTCCAGTATTTTTTAAGTCAGATTTAATTCCTGTAATTGAAAATCCATTAGTTAATAGGTATCCGGCTAATTTTTGTGAAAAACAATTATAAACACTCCTTTTTAGACAAAATAAAAGAGCAGATTGGTTTATCTGCTCAAATACTCAAATACTTTTTATAATTATTTATTATCCTACTGCTCCAAGTAATTTCTTTACATATTTTGTAGTTACACTTGTTGATGCTCTACTAATTGTTATCCTCTGAGTAATTCTACTATTACTTGGTGCAATATAAACATTTTGATCTTCATTAATTCCTTCACTTATTAAAGTAGTTTTCTTAGTAGCTGTTCCAAAAGATTCTGGACTACTTGTATTTACAAGACTTATTTTTGTGTCAATGCTAAAATTTCCGTCTAAATCATAATCTGTCCACGAAACAACCTGACTTACGGGTGAAGAAGGAGTTATGATATACCTTATATCCTCTGACAAAAGTGGAACATAAACTCCACCTCCAGTATCAAACCCTTGTGAAAACCCTAATCTACCATTTACGGTATCAACATTACCTAAACTACGATAGCACCAAACATTAGTTTTATAGCTATTTTGCAGAGGGGTTACTTCGAGGTGAGGGACTTGAGTTGTTTGGGTGAAGATGCCACGGAAAACCACTTTAGAGTTATTAGGGTCTTTCCAGATAACTAAAGGGCTGGTGAAGTTTTGATAATTAGAACAGGTTGACACTCCTGTCAAATCACTTGAATTTTGCGTTGTAATGTCAACTATACTTCCCCACGAACTTCCATTCCATATGATTTGTCTAATAATATACCATCCTGATGTAGAAGCATTCTTGCCAGTCCATAAAACATAAACCTTACCATCTTTATCCGTAGTTACAGAAGCCCCAACTTGCATATAGTTTGAGTTCGTTGTTAAATCTTGCACACTTGACCACGTTAATCCTCCGTCACTGGAATAGGATGATTTTATTTTATAATATGTGAGACTTGTGCTATCTAACCCATGCCAACAACACCATAAAATCCCGTTTTGATCGGAAATTAAGTCTGGTGAAGATTGGACGTATACGCCACCATTATAAACAACCTTACTGTCCCAAATAGAACCATTAAATACATTAGCAAATATTCTATAACTAGAAGTTCCGTTGTGCTCCTCATTTAATATTACCGGATAACCTGATGCGTTTATTATAATACACGGCGATTTTTGATCCAAATTGGTAGTATTATAAACCGTAACTTGCTCAACACTACCCCAACTAACACTACCATCTACAGCAGATATAGTTCCTTTTGCATAGCGAATGTTAAAACTATTGGGATATGTGGCATTTTTTGAAGAGAAGGAAGCATGGAGTTCTGTTCCTGTTGGATTTATAGTTAGGGAGCAACCTGTGCCGAATGATGTTTGGGAAGAATCAATATTTACTCTTCCTGCTCCACTTGGCATAAAATCTACGTTAGTCTGAGTTGAAGCATCAAACTTACCAAAATATACTACGCCTCCTCCTGTTATCCAAGAAATAATATAGATAGTTGTGCTCTTTGATACAATTGAAAATGTGTCATACATATAATCTGTAAAACATAATGGAATAAAATTAGCCCCATTATCTTTGCTAACTTGGAAATACATCCTAGTTCCGCTGACTTCTGCTGTGACTATCCACCCATTACTCAAAACTTGTGGTCTAGCATCCTTACTTGTAGTATAAGCAGAAGCAACAACTGTTGTAGGTGTACTTCTGTCATAAATTACACTTGATGTGCTAATTCCACCATTTGTCACAGTAACATATTCTTTAAAATCATCATCCTGTACCGTTAATTCACAACCCGTAGGAAATCCATTAACCGAATCTCCACCTGATGCATCATTAACTTTATCTGTAAGAATTGTTGTTCCTGCTGTTAATGCTTGTGATGCTGTGGTTTTACGTGTATCCATTACTCCTGCTGAATATGTTGTAATTCCATTATACAGGTCAAAAAACGCACTTGTCATACCCGAAGTTCGCCCTGCAAGAGTTGCCAAAGCTGCACCGTTAGAAGCTAATTTCTCCATATCTAAATATTTTTGCTTTGATATTCCTCCTAAATATCCCCCTATTTGAAGTGCATTTTCTAGATTACTCATTTATGAAATCACCTCACTTGATGAGATGACGTATGTTCCATCTGTACTCCAAACAACTGTTGCTGTATTTGTTGTTTCTAATACCGAGGTAGAGGAGTATAGTTTTGTGACTACTGTTTGAGGTTTATTGTTTGCATCAAAATTAGAATAATCAATTGTTTTATATGTTGATGCGTCTGAACGAGTATAGGTGATGTTTGTAGTGCGAGAACTACCATCTTGTGTAGAAGTCATAACTAAAGCAGAAGAACCCATTAGAACAGAGATTTTATTTGTGTTCTCAGCCACTTCATCTAAGGTATCTTGAATATCAGTAGTTAATTTATTTTTTGAAACAGTTCCTTCTTCAATTGATTGACCATCTGAAAATACAAGCGAATTAATTTGATTTCTTGTAACTCTAAAATCAAAAAATGTTCCTGCTACAAATGAACCACTTACTTTATGAATGCTTTGATTATCAGGATTAATCACGTAGTCAATTGTTTCAGCTAAAGCAGTTGTATTTACAAATACTTCTAAAACATCGACATTAGGATTAAACGCAATTATTTCTCCTGTCATAAAATTCACATCTGTAGCAAAAGATGCAATTGTTCTATATCCTCTTAATTTTGTAGTTGTAATTGTAACATCTAATGCAATTCCCCATGCAGAAGTATCTTGTGTAATATCTGGTTGATTTCCAATATTATCATTAATTAATGAAGCAAAAAGCAATCCTCCAAATTGAACTGCCTCATTAATTGCGTATAATACGCTACTACTCCACGTTCCCTTGGGAACTAAACCAACTCCATCATTGCCGTTATCCCCTTTTGATCCAACAATTGACAGTAATCTCCAATATGTAATATTAGTTGGTTCAGTGGCTAAAGGTGGATTTGCAATTGCTACATAGACTTTACTTCCTGTTCCATCATTGAATGTTACAAAATTTTTAGTGTAATATAAAATAGATGGATTAAAAATTCCAATATCTTTAAATTTATCTATTTCTATTTGAACCTCTGTTTTTTTTGTATCTGCATAAGTTTGCATTTCACCTTGTTTAGCCACTACATAATCTTGAACTTCATTTTTTATAAATCCCTGCATTCCCAATAATGCATTCTGAAATTTATTCCATCGTGAACTTGTGACAATTTTATTTTGAAATAATAATTCTAATTCTGCTAATCTTACTTCGTCAACTACTTCTCCATCATTTTTTCTCATCTTTAATGTTCGATATTCTTCAAGATATTGTAAGTCTGAATATTTCAAATCTTGAAGCTCTTCAAATGTATCAACAAGATATAATGGAGATACAAAACTAGATTCTTCGTTTGTTGGCAATTAAATTCCTCCTTTAAACTTCATAAACTCGATGCGTACTCATATTCATTACACCATCATGAGCAAGGGATATAGATATAGAGTCTATTAGAAATTTTCCATATAAATTTATTTCTGGTTTATTAAACTCAATCATCATATTTCCTTCTAGGAAGTATAATGCTGCTAATGATATATTAACTTTCTCATTGAAGTTATTTCTTTTCCAAAATTCATAATTTGCCCTTTGTATGGCTTGTTCTTCAGTATAAATATCTTTACTTGTATAAACAAAAGAAATTACGCCCATTGGTTTATTAATATTAAATGGACTATTTTCATTGGTATTTTCTAATACATATTTTATTTGTAATCCATTATCTAATACATTTCCATAAACAATAATTTTATTTTTTACATTCGAAAAATCGTAGTCTACCGAATAATCGATAGTTAAATCATTCTCTTCCAGAAAACTATAAGAAACTATATCATTGATAGTTGGATTGGTAGATACGTTTCTACTTTTTATTTTTTGATAGATGAATCGTCCATCAGAATTAAAATACATCTCATAGTCCATATAGAAATCTCGTATTTTTTCTAATAAAGAATAAACTGAATCTCCTGCTTGTGGTTCTAATATATATGGAGTTGTTGCTGTATTTTGTTCAATATATAAATTATTTTTACTTACATACCCGAATGATGTTATTATAGTTTTTACAGCATCAAAAATAGGAGTTCCTGCTGGAATTTTTGTTGTTAAAGCTTCTAACGAACCACCTAATGTACCATCCAATGTACACATCAAATCCAATCCTTCAATATGTATTGTTTTTTCTGTAGAATTATATTTAATTGATGGATTGCTAATAGCAAAAATTCCTTTATCAAAGTATATAATTTTATCAGTAATTTGATTTTTAATTCCAATTTCTAATCTAAACCATTTATCTAACCAAATTTTACTATCCTCAGAAATTAAAAAACTACTATCAATTATTGCTAAATCAATTGTACAATTTTTTCTAATAGTAGAATTTACGTTTATTTCTATAGAACCACTAATTGTATTTCCTTGAATTTCTCCAATTTTTCTAAATTTTCTTACTTTTTTTGTATCTTCTATTGTAAAATAATTCTGTAACAAAGATAGTCTAACATAAATTTCTCTAATTGGTTGAAAATGAACTTGATACATTTCGTTAGTAATCATTTATACCACCAACAATCCACTATTTATTAGAGATATTGTATCTGTATCTGAAACTTCAACAAAATTAATACTTATATCATAAATTAATTGATTAAGTTCATTTACAGGAGATAATGTAGGGGCATCCATAAGAGATATTACCATCATTTGACCTGAACCATCTTTATATAATTTTGGTTTATTGTCTGTTAAAAATGCTTCTATTGCTTTTCTGTATTTTTTTTCTTCTTTGGCATTTGTATTCCCCTCAATAATTGTTGCATCAGAAATAAGTTTACATTTTAAACTACCCTTTTTATATTTTATATTTCCATTTCTAGTTACTATTGGAAATTTACCCCCTATTGTTTCGATTAATCCTGAAGGCATTACTGTTTCATAATCACCAACTGACAAATCATACATCAATTTATATTGTTTGTCTTTACCAATAATCCATGTTGATTCAAATTCACAATATACCTCTGAAATTGTATTGTCACCAAGAATAGGACTTTCAGTTGATCCTCCCATTGGTTGAATAGCATAAACATAATCCTCAAGACTTTCTACAAATTTATCCTTGAATTCATATGTTTGTATATTTACATCATAATTTAATAACTTTATATCTTCAAAAACCAATTCATCTTTCTTTCTTCTTCTTATTTTCAAATTGTTAATGGGAATTTCTCCTGATAATGAAAGATTTCCAGCTTCAAGAGAATTACACAACCATAGAAAAACAGTATTATATTGCCATTGTAATTTATCAGTAGTTATAGGAGTGGTTGCATTTTCAATTATATGAATTTCATCAAATATTGCTTTTTTTGTAATAATAGATGTATATTTTGTTTCATTTAAAGCAATATTAAATTCTGAATTAGTGGCAAATGGTTTATAATCTAAAAATATCATATTAATACCTCACAATACAAATCATATAAATTACTGGCATGTTTAACATCAATGAATAAAATATTATCTGCAATTCCTACTAATTCTTCACTTATTAATTTTTGTAATATATATGTCTCATTAAGAAATACATATAAATAGACCATATTTTGAATCAATTTCAATTCCAATTTTGCACCACTGATAGACTCATAAGTAAAAAATGATTCATTCTCAACAATGTCTTTAAGCCATAATCTTAAATCAAAATCACCTGTAACAGAAAATCCCTGATTAAATTCTACAATATTATTTGTTAAATCAATGAATTCATCAGTTATATAAGTTGGTTCTACATTTGCTACACCTATAATCCTTATCACATTGCATTTTACAAAAACACTAGCATCAGAAGGAGAATTTTCTAACTCAATTACACTAGCAAATCTAGGTGCTATATATCTTGCTATAAACTCTATTAATCCTGTTGAAAATTCCATCTCATTATCAGTAACTATTTTTAATTCTATAAAATAAGTTTCTGAATTCTCTAATTCACTAAATTCATAAGAGATAGTTTCGCTGTAAATTTCAGGTGATTGGGCAATAAGATATTGACTACTATTATATAAATAGAATATATAACTCTGTAATAATTCTCCTTCTGTTTGTACATAAGTTCCTTCAAATGTTACAGTTTGATTATTAACCTCTCCATTTACGATTGTAGGAATTGCTAAAGTTGGATAGCTAAAACAGTAAAAGAATAGAGGAGCAGATTCACCTAATAGAACTTGATTTATGTCATATATTCTGATTTTCGCAACATACTGATTGCCATTAATTAGAGTATTTAGAGGTAAGGTGTGTTGATATCTAAATTCTTGAATTCTCTCTAAATATATTGGTGTTCCAGTATCTGAACTCAATGTTATTTCTAATTCATTGTATACAATCTGTGTGCTAACCCCATACACGTCAAATAAAAAAGTATATGATATGGTTGATGGAAAGGGTGTTGTTTTTCTCAATGTAGGTATTAAAGCCAATTATTTCACCACCTTTATGGTCGTTTCCAAAGAATTCTTTTATTTTGTAAATTATTATTTTCCACTAAAATTTCTACAATATCATTTACTAAATATGTAATACCATTTGTAGATTTAGCACTTGTTTCTGAATCATCTATTAATACTGTGTAATTTACTGAGTCAATAACTGCAACCACCACACCAGTTAAAAGACGTAGAAACTTTAGTTTACTTAATCTTTCGGCAATCAATATATCAATTGATTCCATTAAAATTTCTTTTTTATTTGACATTGTTTTTTATCAGTCCTTTTTATTTTTAGGATTTTGGGAGTTTATATTTGTGGTAAAAGAGAAGATAACTCATAATTATCTTCTCTTTTTATATTTGATTTTTAAATTGTGTTACGCGACAGTTTGCGTCTACTG
>Ga0209728_1001511_pt1 | contig 14020 bp, 13 predicted proteins | sample RifGroD1_FD_183997 | JGI IMG/M metagenome (GOLD analysis project Ga0209728, IMG submission 183997) | Groundwater microbial communities from Rifle, Colorado, USA - Groundwater D1 (SPAdes) (version 2) | ecosystem: Environmental > Aquatic > Deep subsurface > Groundwater | place: Rifle, Colorado... | reverse complement strand
ACGAGCAGGTCCCCAGTTCGACTCTGGGCATCAGCACTCTCTGATATAATATGGGTCAAGAACCTTTACACAGGAGTTGATGAAATGACCATTCTTGCCCGAGATGAAGACGTGAAAACCTTTATTGAACGACTCCTTGAGACAAGAGACCGTACCCAGAAAGAGGCTACCGGAGAAATTACGGTAGACGAAGAAGTCTGCACTCTTATCTGTAAGCCCAGAAGCACACGGGATTCATTGTTAAGTGATTATTATTCCTGGCTGAGAACTCACTCGCACAATAATCACAGATAGATTTAGAATTTTTTTTACGACAGCGGAGCTATATGCTCCGCTTTTTTTACGCTAAAAAACCGGGGTGTTAACCCCGGCAACTATCTTAATTTTCGATCGACTCAGGCTGTTGCTGGTTGGCATCTCGAATGAGAAACACTAATCCGATAATTGAGATCATGGCGTACGCTATGCCCTCTAAATGTCCCCAAACTAACCAGGCAGCCACAGGTGCCCCAACATAGAAAACAGCCATCAACAAGAGCGTCACCAAGCCAACAATATAAAATGCGCTACTGCCTTCTCTCACTAGCTTGGTTAGAATACCAAAAAAGTTCATACCCCCAAAGACCGCCAATGCGGATATCCATCCCCAGGCTGTGAACCATAGCACTGCACCAACAGCCATCAAGGTCGCGGAAAATACTGTCCTCATACCATACCTCCTGATTCGAAAATTCAAAGAACTACGATCCCAGCAATATACCACAATGCATTATATAGGTCAATGTCGGGGTGGGCGGAATTGGACCGCCTGTCTCTTCGTCCCGAACGAAGCGTGATACCGATTCACTACACCCCGGTCCTCAATATTTTACCTTATCTGAATACCCCACCGATCTCATCCTCACTGTAGATAAGCTGTTCGGTCAAAGAGTTGTACTTATGCATCTCATTCTTCTTAAATAGGATTCCAATCTCTCTTGCAGCATTCTCTAATGAATCGGACGCATGCACCAAGTTGTTCCCCCCACTCATTCCCAAGTCTCCCCTGATAGATCCTGCCTCGGCTTCATAGCCTTTACGTGTTCCAATAATTCGCCTGATCAGGTCGACAGCCATATACCCTTCCCAAACCATAGCAATTACCGGGGTCCATTTCATATAAGAAGCGATTTTCGGGAAAAAAGGAGCATCTTTATACTGGTGATACCACTCCTTCAGAGTTTCATCATCCAACTGCATCATCTTCATTCCTACTAACTTAAAACCTTTCTTCTCAAATCTGGAAATTATCTCCCCTACCAGAGACCTTTGTACAGCATCGGGTTTAATCAGTACTAACGATCGTTGAAGTGGACTTTCATTTTCTTTCATAGCTGTATTTTAACCCAACGACCACCTTTCTGATAACCACAAAAAAGGAGAGGGGTTACCTCTCCTTAAGAAAAACTACTCTACGTCGCTTGCGTCCGACAACTCTTCTGAAGGTATCAGACCAACCGCGATCGGCAATATATGTCCTTGACGGACCAGAGCGAAGTAAAGATCGTGATCGGCAACGTAATCATCCGGCTCAGGATCATGTCGCGGATCAACAGCTCGTTTGGCCGAAAAGGCAAAGGCAGCTTCGAACTTGACCTCTTTACGAGTCAACCCGAACTTGGCGGCCATCAATGCTTCCTGTATCATCCATTCTCCACCTGTCATACCAACGAGCGCCTTAACATCCACCTTCGCTTCGTCGATCTGTGCACTCGGGAGAATCACGCCGTTTCCTTCTACTTCTTTCATAAAGAAGGTCATTTGCGACCAGTCGATCAACATATCCCAACCGGTTACCCCTGTCGGCCTGGCGACCAATAATGAAAAACCTGCCATGGTCGGCACTTCCACTATCCTGAAAGATTCACCGATCTGCGGCCTGAACATATAATGCTTTATCCCTGAGTCACGTCCTAGACGGAACGCTTTTTTACCGATTTTGCTCAGGTAATAACCGCTTGTGCCTGGAACCAAAAATTTTCCCAATAGCTTCATCACTGCAGCGCAGTACAGCATATTCAAAGAACCGGCGTCGGTCAGTTGGATCGTGAATTTTTCGTCTCTCAGGAACTTATTGACCACAGCGGCGCTATTCGAAGCGCAGGCCCGCAAGACAGAATTATCCATCGTCGAGGCCAAAGCCAGAGATGGATCCTTCAATGTGATCATTAGTCTCTGCAGGGAATTGTTGGGGTCGGCTCCCCAAGGAATTTCTGACCCTAAATACTGGGTGGAGGTAGGCCAAAGAGCGTATGCGACAGGCACGGAAGTAGCAAAAGTTGCCATATTGACTCCTTAAACGTAGGTTTGGAAAGTACAACCCATATTATATATCAAACTAGATCAACCCAAACTCAACTGACCCGGAACCAAACCCAACACCTCGAAGAGATCTCCAACCCCCGTTACCATTTCTGCTCTTCCCATCTTTATCAGTCCATTCACACCCTCGGCCACATTCACTCCCACCCTTCCCGGCAAAGCCAATAGTGGCTTCCCCTGTGCTGTCGCTTGATTAGCAGTGATCATACTTCCCGATTTAAGCGCACCCTCAACTACCCAAACTGCGTCGGAAATACCCACTACGATCCTATCTCTTTGAGGAAAAGTCCAAATTCTGGCAGGTGTCACTCCCGGGTATTCTGACACTATCAATCCATCACTTTCTAATATTTTCTGATACAGATTCTCGTCCAGTCTCGCCACTTTTCTGTCTATACCCCATCCCAAGACCGCAATAGTGCTTCCGCCTTCTTCTATACAAACACGATGAGCTTCCTGATCGACGCCATACATAAAACCGGACACTATCACCACTCCACGCCTGACCAGTGATGGTACCCAGCGGTCGATTATTTCCCTTCCATAGTCGGTCATTTTTCTACTCCCCACCACCGCCAACCTCGGACGCCCGTCACTCAATAATCCGATATTCCCTTTATAAAAAATGTTTTTTATACCCGGTTTTACTTTCTCCAATCCCTTCGGCCATTCACTTACTTCCAATTCCATAAGAACTATTATGACAATATCTATTATAATAAGAAACTAGTGGTAATCGAATTTTCAAACCTCGATAATTCTCGTGGATCCGCCCCCGTCGGAAAGATAGTTTTTGCCTTCACTGCTTTTATCTTCATCCTTATCCCCATCACCCTCATCGGTATCGGCTACTACTCCTCCGACAAACCTACCGGCAGCCTCCTCTCGCCCTCGCCTCAGACAGTCATCAGTGAAGATGTCACTCCCACTCCCACCACCGAGGTCAATCTCCCCATTATCGCCGCAGACAACACCTCTACTCCATCAGCTATCGACACTGTCCAGGAGTCAAACAGCACTGACCATACTGCTACTATCTCGGCCGGTCTTACCGAAATCATGATCGAAGACAAGCAGATAGACAGTAACAGTCAGATACTCATTATTCCTCAGCAGGGCGACAGTTCCATTTACTTTGTCAAGTCGAAAGGCAACGGTTTCTTCATTCTCAGCACAGACACGGCCTCCACGGAAAATCGAACAGTTGACTATCAAGTTGTCGGTCTCTAGAATTGCCCTATGCGTAAACTGATTGATAAATTGTCGACCAACATCCTTCGCTACTTACCTGCATTTCTAATTCTCCTCATTCCACTTATCTTTGTCCCCCTTACACCGGAATTTTTTCACGTCAACAAACAATTTTTGGTCTTTATTGTCTCCTCAGTTGCTCTTCTTTTCTTCTGCCTTAGACTGGTAGCCAGAGGACACATCCAAATTTCCCTCTCCCCCGCACTTCTCCCGCTGGCAGGCCTGTCAGTCGTCTATATTTTGTCCTCTCTGATCAAGCATCCCAATCCGCGCTTTTCTCTTATGAACTCTACCGCAGTTGCCACCGGGCTGTTCATTATCTACTTGGCAACAACCTCTACCCAAAAAACCTTCCTGGTTGTAAGAAGCATCATCATCGGGACCATCAGCTCCGTAGTTCTCCTGAGTGTTTTTTCTATTTTTTCCCATCTGGGGATCATCGCCCAGATACCCGGACCTGAGTGGCTTCAATCAAAAGTATTCAATCCTGCTGGCAGTCCCTACAACTATCTGACTCTGGCTGTACCCGTCTTGTTAGCCACGATAAGTTATGGAGTTACTACTCGCAATTGGATGATCAAGCCTCTCATGCTTGCCGCTGCCATCATCATCGCTTCCGGATCCGCCTTCTCCCTTAAGCTCCTTCTTCCCACTTCCGACAATCGGGGTGTGCTCCTCCTTCCGTATTCTGCCGGCTGGTCGATCGCCGTCGATACTCTAAAAACCCCCAAAACAGCCATTTTAGGCACCGGACCAGATACTTTTACCCAAGTATATAGCCGACTCAAACCCTCATCCCTCAACCTTGACAACAATATCTGGACAATTAGATTCCCCAGCTCAAGTAGCGAGCTGCTAAACATTTTGACCACAACAGGTGTTCTTGGATTACTTTTCTTCGCCCTTTCTTATCTCAAGACCATCAGGGCCCTCTTGAAAGAAAAATATTTATCCGACCCGGAAACCGCTTTTCTGATGGCGGGGGTCCTCTCCACCTTCCTTCTTTTTATACTTGTCCCTTCAAGTCTCCCTGCTCAGGTTATGGGTATTATTCTTCTGATTGCCTCTGCAGTTAAACTTAAACTGGAAAACAGTCATTCTGTCAAAGATGTCCAGCTAAATCTTTCCACCAAACAAGTCACCTCCGCATATTCGGAAACACCCGCCAAGGATCGCCCCGGCCTTCCGGTATTACCTTGGCTGTTAACGGTAGCCTCAGTCGTCCTTTTGGCTGTCTTCTGGAACATTGCCTCGAGAACTTATGCTGCCAACTTGGCCATCTTCGAAGCCTCTCAAACCGTCAAAGACAACCAAATAAAGTCATACAACAAACAAATCGAGGCTTCCAAACTTGATCCCACCGACCCGTATCTGAAAATTAACCTGTCTCAAACATATCTTGCGGTGACCAAGTCCTTACTCACCACCGGACAAGAAGGCAAAACTGTCACTGATGAGGATAAACAGAAAGCCCTGGAATTTGCCAATCAAGCCCTTAACGAAGCCAAGGCAGCAGCCGACCTTACTCCTAATGACGTCGTCGTCTGGGAAAACCTTGCCGGTATTTCCCGCACTCTCGCAGGATACGGCATTGAAGGATCCGTAGACTGGACCCTGGCCACATATACCCGGGCTATCTCGCTGGACCCCACCAACCCAACACTTAGAGTTCAACTAGGTACCTTCTATTTCCAAATGGAAGATGCTGAGATGGCAGTAAGAGTCCTTTCTCAAGCCATCGAGCTCAAACCCAACTGGAACATTCCCTATTACAACCTCGGGCTGGTTTACAAAAGCGTCAAGAATTATCCCCGTGCCCTTGCGTACATGGAGGAAGCCAAAAAATACACCCAGACTGATAGTGACGAGATGAAACAGCTGGACGAGATGATCGGTGAACTAAAGGCACTGGTTCCAAAAGAAACCGCTCCAACCCCCACAGAGACAAAGTAATCAATACATTAAAAGACCGGCTACCAAGCCGGTCAACTTTGTGGACCCTATCGGACTCGAACCGACCACCTCTTCTATGCCATAGAAGCGCTCTACCAGATGAGCTAAGGGCCCAAAATACTCATATATTTTAACATAACCATGAAAAATCCCCGCCCTTTTAAGGCGGGGAAAAAATCTTACTGAGGAGGTACATCCAGATCTTCAAACGCCTGAATCTGTACCTCCGCTGAGAGGTTGGTATCCAAATAAGTTACTAATACATGATGACCGGAAGCTGTCAGCGGCAGTTCAATCGTCTGCGTCGGGCTGTAAAGTCCGACAAAGTACCGTGTCTGTTCTGCCCCATTGTCATCAGTGTAGGTCACTGGCTTTGCATCCATGTCATTCATAGTAAAGACATGATATGTATTTCCCTGAACGGTAGTAGTTCCGACACTGGCGACGTAACCTTCAAGAATCACCGTCACGGATTCCTGGGTCGGATCGGCTTCACTTGTATCCCTGTGAGTTGCCAACCACATCTCATAGTTTCGCAGTGCGATCTTGGGATCCTTATCAAACTGCACATCATCGGACACCGTCGTTTTGTTAGCCCGGGCGAAGGCCGTGTACTGGTATTGTGTACCATTGGCTGCCGGAGTCACCATCGTCGCTACCCAAGTGTTTTCACCGAAGATATTGACCAAGATCATCTGATCCACCGTAGTCGACGACTGTTTCAGGGTTTTGTTGTTCTCAAAAGTGGAGCGTACCTGACCGCCGACAGGGAATGGACTATTGAAAGTGTAGTAGGTGCCCACTCTCTCTCGTGCGTCATACAGGATCAGACCAACACCGCTATTATCTTTCATGTTGCGGCTCGTCATGATGTATTGCCAGGCTACATGTTCCCCGTTGTAAATTGGAACCGCCTTGTCGTCCGCACCCATCAGAGTGTTGACCTTACCAAGGTTCCACCAGCCTGCATCCTTGTAGAGCCCGTACCAGTCAACATACGTATCCGTAGCGTCATCTGGCAGTACTCTGTCGATCCAGGCGGGGCAATTGCTTATCTGACATACATCGACCGCACCGGTCGTTACATCGACCATGGCCATGGCCTGGATCTCGATACCCGACCACCCCATGACATACTTTCCCAGACCCACAGTCTCGTATACTTTTAAGTCATCCGAGACCTCAATCGTCGGATCGACCAACAGGTAGCTTGAGTAACCATGGGTATATAGGTAGCGTAAGACGTCATTACCGAAATAGGCCCCGGTAAAATATTTGATGGTGTATGGGGTTGGAGCACTCTCAACCAGAGGGTTCTCCGCATCGATCATGATGAACTGAGGTGTGGTCTTGGTAGGGTTCCTTTTCCATGCCCAGAAATCCTTGAACTCCATTAGAGAGACTCTGTACAGATGTCCATTGATCGACTGAACCACCTGCTTACCCCAACTGTAGTTAGAACCCAATGTTCCGGTCAAAGACCCTCCTGCCCTGTTAAGGGCATTTCCGTCGGTGACGATCGGCAAATGCTTTTCGTCTGACCCGGGAATAGAGGCGTCTCTTACTTTGGTGGTCCCGTCGCCCATGATCTCGGTCACCGGGGTTGCAGGCACAACATTGGAAAAGGCAAGCTTTCTTGAATCTTGTTTCCAGGAAGAGAAAGATATTACCACCCAGATTATGACCAATACCAGCAAGGCGCTTCCCATGCTCAAAAAGGCCGCAACGTGATTTCTTGAATCATCTTCGTCGGATCTGTAGTCCTCACTCTTGAACATGGTCATTGCACCGGCTGCAAAAACGTTGATTAATATTGGTAGCCACAAGAATCCATAACCACCCAGGGGTCCGGTCATCGCCGGAAGGGCAAAGTATACATAGATCCACAGGAAGATGAAGTTGAAGATCGCCCCGATCAATAGCCATCCGAGAGCGTATTTAATGCCTCCTTTGACCAAGAACTGAGGCAGACCAAGAATCGCAGTCAAAATCAACGTGCCGACCAACACTGTTCCAAGCATATGCACTCCTTTTTAAAATTTGGAAATGTGCCGTTGCCTCTAACGAAGCAAACTTTTGTATTATATCAACCATTACCCGAGATTACCCACCCTAAGGCTGATAAAATATAGGTTGAGGGCCTGTAGCTCATCTGGTAGAGCGCTGCATTCGCATTGCAGAGGTGGTCGGTTCGAGTCCGATCAGGTCCACTAAATACAAAAAATATGCCTGACAAAATCCTTAACTGCCAAAACTGCCACAATTCCTTTGTTTACTCTGAATATGAGCAGAAATTGAACGCCCAAAAAGACCTTCCCGAACCTGTCTACTGCCCAATATGCTCCGCCATCAAAAACTCGGAGGCTCTCCACCCATCCAAGCCAAAAACTAAATAGGTAATTCCAACTTCCGATAGTTACCCACTACCGCAATTGACATTTTTTCCTTCTTAAATACCATCTGTGAGAGTTCCTTCACTTCATCCAAGGTTACTTTTTCAATGTTTTTGAATATCTCATCGGGAGTATAGATCTTCCCCTCGAACATCAGGTCTTCTAGGGCAGACCCGAGCACCTCCTCAGGGATATCATGCTGCAGAGAGAATCTCCCTCTGAAAGTATCCTTGGCAGACTTTAATTCTTCATCCCTGATCATCCATCGATTCTGTCCGGAAAGACCCATGCAGATGTCTACGATCAATCCCACCGCTTCATTCAACTTGTCTTTAGGCAACCCGGCACCGATCATCACATCACCAACGTCTGGGAACTGATCCGTACCGGATCTGATCGAATATGCCCACCCTCTTTCCTCACGTACCTCTTTCAATAATCTGGACAACCAGCCATCACCCAAGATGATGTTGGTCAGGTCTAGCGCATATCTCAACCTATGTGTTAACTCAATTCCCCTAAATCCGACGAAGACGGCCGCCTGATCCAGTTTTCTGGAAATCAATTTTGCCCTCAATGCCTTCTGCGTATCCCATTCATACAAATCCTTCTTGGGCACCTTCCTTTCGTCTGCAATGAGGTTGGCCATCTCTTCTTTAATCATCGCCAAAACCTTCTCATCACTCCCGTAATCTCCCACTACTCCCACAATGATATTCCCTGCCACGAACCACTTCTCAAAGTAAGCTCTCAGATGTTCAACTGTCATCCCATTCAAACTCTCAACGGTGCCGATGATTGGTCTTCCCAGGTTTGTTTTTCCGTATAGCAACTTCACCATCTCCTCGGCCGCCTTACTCGAAGGCCTGTCCTCATACATATGCAGTTCCTCCAAGATTGTCCCCCTTTCTTTATCAAAATGTTCTTTTGGCAATAAAGGCTCCGTGATTACCTGACCAACTATCTGTACCGCTCTACCAAGGTGTGTCTTATCCATTTTTACCCAAAATCCCATTTCATTCTGACCGGTATATGCATTGAATGCTCCTCCCACTTCTTCTACAGCCGTATTTATGTCATACATCCCGGGATATTTTTTGGTTCCCTTAAAAACAAAGTGTTCCAAGAAATGAGCGCTCCCAGCCTCTTTGTCACTTTCTTCTCTTGACCCTGTCCCCACCATCGCTCGTACCGTCACGCTTTCCCTGGCTTCTTTCACCAGCACTACTCTTAATTTTCCTAATTTAAATACTTTTGGTTCGAATCTCATATCGTCTATTGTAACTTAACATCTTCTTGTAGGCACTGGTTTAATATTATAAGTCATGGTACAATCCCATCAGATAACCCGTACTTTCAAAAAAAGGAGCCCCAATGAACGACAACCCTTTAATCGTGATCACCTTCTTTGCCCTTATGATCGCACTTTTGTTCGGAATACTGTTTCCAGTGAGCCTGTTGGACGCACCCACCAACATCGAACCTGGTGACGGCATAGTCGTATTATCCGGCCAAACTATACTTGCAGACGGCCAGCCCTGCCAAGAGAACCGTGCCGGCTTTGTCAGCCTGACAAGTCCCGAAGGCAAACAATCATGGTACAAACTCCCCACCTGGTTCTTTCCTACTCATAGAATGATCAGTGTCATCTATACCGATGGCACTATCGAGTGGGTAAGGGATTCCTTGGTCGTTATACCCTCTGCCGAGTACCAACTCTGTCCATCCCGGTAAGTTTATCTGACCCGCCCACCAGGCGGGTCATTTTTTTACCACCCAGGACTGTTCACCGTCTGTCACTACCTCTATAGTTCCCCTTTCGTCGGTTCTCATCACCTTTGCCCCGACTGCATCCAACCGACTCAAAGTATCACTTGTCGGATGACCATACCTGTTTTTCGCTCCCACTGATATCACGGCCAATTCTGGGCGTAGTGTCTCCAAAAACTCAATTGTTGAACTGAATTTTGACCCATGATGGGCAACTTTTAAAACATCCGATTCTTTAATCACTCCCCGACCCAAGAGTGCCAATTCTTCCTTTTCTCCCATATCACCGGTGAACAACCCCGAAAATTTTTTATAGACTACCCTGATTACCATTGAACACTCATTAGTGGTTTCACAACCATCATCACCGGTTTGACTACCCAAACTCCCCCTACTTAATACTTCAAACTGTAAATCTCTGATACGGACGATATCACCAAGACCGGCACTTCTTATCACCCGACCCACTTCATAACTCCGCTCAATCTCTGGTAACGCCCCGGCATGGTCACTGTCCGGATGCGACAAAAACACGACCTCCAGTCTCTTATCCCAATACGGCATATGATCAGACAAACAGTCAAGTATCTTTTCTCCACTCTCACCCGTATCTATCATCGCTTGGAAATAACCCAAGGAAATCACCGCACCGTCACCCTGGCCGACATCGCAAAAGATGAGCCTCAATTTCCCGTCCGGAAACTGTTGCCAAGTCCAAACTCCAAGCATCAACAAGATTAGCCCAATCCATAATATGTTCTTCACTTATCTAGTTTACCCTCTGGCAAAAAACTCGATTACCATCACTACCCAGTGAGAAGCTGCGTAAAGAAACGGCGCGGTCAAACCACCAAGTACCAAAGTCATCACCCCCAGGATCATGATCACACTCACAAAAGGCAGTATCAAAACATTGCTCAACAAAGCCACCGCACTAAATCGTCCAAAATGCCACCAGATGATCGGAGCGGTAGTCATCATTGTGGAGACAGTCGTCATTATCCCAAGCTTATCGGATAACTCTATCAATCTATTACTTTTCATAACAGACATACTCATTATCATTGGGTAAACGATCATCAACCCCACACTTGCTCCCATGGATAACTGGAAACTTGCGTTCGTCAACATCTCCGGTTCTATCATTACCATCACCCACCCCGCCAACAATAACGACCACCAGCTGACACTCTTTCTTCCCAGCACTCCTCCTATGAGTAACACTCCGGCCATTATCGCCGCTCTTACAACTGGTGGATCACCTCCTGCCAGTAAGGTATAGAGAACTACACTGACCAAGGTAAATATCATCGCTCTGGACCTCTTAAGCAGCCAGAAAAGGCCACTCATCAAAGTTCCGGCCACCAGCATCACGTTATATCCACTTGCCACTATAATGTGGATTGTTCCGCTATCAATCATTAATTGATAAGCGCTCCTTGATAATCCTTCTTTATCACCGGTAATCATTCCTGATACTAGACCCGCCTCAAAAACCGGCAAAACACGAATAAATCTATGCCTAATTTTTTCACGCAAAACCTGAAAAACCCCTGGTTTTTTGTCATCCTCTTGGGTCACCACAACCTCAATATTCGAATCGTCTATTAGCGCGCTGGTTAGCCTCATTTGCCCGAAAAACATGTCTGTCACACTCCTATCAATAGTGCCAATTACACTAATTACGCTCCCTTGTGAAAATCTACACCAACCCTCAATTTCAAACCAAAAATCCCCGACGTCGATTTTACAGTTTGATATATTACGAGATATTTTGTCTATATTACCTGTAACTCTCACCTTTCTACCTTTTACCATCGACAGTCCTTCTGCTTGAGAATTAAACAGCCTCAGCTCCAAAAAAAATAACAACACAGCGATCCGAAATAACCAAAACATTTTTAAGTTCAATAAACGATTATCTTAAGTCTAATTTTCTCTAAAATAGAGCTCGACAACACTCCTTTTCCAACTAATTCATCTACCTCGGAATAAGGCCTTCCCTGAATAATTGCCATTGCCCTTGCCGGTCCTATACCCTCGAGGGTATCTAACTCTTGCTCACTTGCCTCGTTAATATTAATTACCCTATCTGCATTTTTGTGCTCATCATACCCTACCCCAGTATTACTTTCTGAAGCTAAAGGCACGTATATTTTCTGCCCGTCCTTCAAAAGTTGGGCTAAATTAAATAATTTAACAAAGGTCTCTCGGTTTGCATCTGAAGATATTCCCCCTGCCGCCACTATGGCATCTTTAATTCTTGATCCGGAAGATAACTCATAAACGCCGGGATTAATTACCCCTCCTTCAACATCAACAATAATTTTATCCTCAAATATTTCCTCATCATTTTCAATGTACTCGACTTGAACCTGACGACTCTCTAAAATACCTCTAAAAAGGCCAGTAATAACTAGAAAGCCACCAAATAACATGATTGCGATAAGGAGCCATCTCCGTGACATCATTTCATCTCTAATTTTTATAATGTCCATGAATATATATTTTACTCCGTTTTCTATATACCTCTATTTAAGTATGTTTTCACTCATATATTTGTCTTTCTAAATATTGTCGGTATATTTATATTTCCGTAAACCAGTTCGTAATCAACACCATAAGACACATAACTTTCACGGAATAATATTATTTTATCCTTGCATAGAACATCAAGCACTCTAATAAGATAACTGATAATTATAGAACATAATATATCAGCATATTCCGCACCCACTTATATCATTTCCGCAAATCACCGCAACACCTACCATTCTCTCTGGCATATATTTTTGTTATATTTTTCACAATCATCTATAAGTTATTCCCATCCGGAATGACGAAAATTTTTTTTGACTAAAACAATCAAGTTATATTTTGGATCTTAATTTTTCTAGTATTATTAAGGTATGAATCGCTTGAATCTTCTTTATACAATCACTCTCTTCTTTGCGGTTATTTTTAGCTTTCTTTGGTCAAGCACACCAACACTGGCTCAATACAACTTACAGCTCACCGGAGCCCTTACATTCGTCTATTTCGTCACCAGAATGATCCAATCGAGAAAGGCATCACTAACCCAGTCCAATTTGTCATCTACGATCATTCTGACAATTATCACCCTTCTACTGGTGTTTTCTACCGGTTCAGCCACCTCACCACTCTTTTTCATCCTTGACTTCCTCCTCTTCGCACTGGCTCTACTTTTCCAACCATTCCAAGCCGGAGCCGTCTCTGTCCTTCTCATTGGCCTCTTCCTTTGGCAGAATCAAGCTCATCTCACTCCTGAAATACTCATCAACATTCTTAGTCTTGGCTTCGTCACTCCTCTTGCCATCCTCTTTGGCCGCAACTATCTCTCAAGCCAGGCTCAAAAGGGACGAATTCACATCCTTTCAAACGTGATACAGGAAGAAGAGACTGATTCGCTCCTTTGGATCTCGACTTCGGCCAAACCATCCCTTTCTTCTGTCTTGAACTCGGTCTCCGACCTGGTCATTTTCTTTAACTCCAAAGGAGACAACATCACCTCAGTTCCTTCCGGCTTCGTAGACAAGTTAAGGGTGATCCAACAGGACCTTATTACCCTTTACACATCCACGAACGCTTTTGAAAACTCAATTAAAGAAACATCCGATAAGATTGATTTAGAATGATAATATATGCCTAATTCATTCGGGTTATATCAGTCCTCTTCCGCACAAAGCTCAACTATATCACCCTTACTTTACAGACCATATCAAAACTACACAGACAAGCCGATCGCATGCATAAAGATTACCTCACAAAACCCAAAGACATCCTCAAAAACCCCCTGAAATGAAACTCCAATACCTTATATTATTCCCTATCCTCGTATTCATTTTCACGATTTTTGCTCCGAATACCTCCGATGCGGATTTTCTCTTTTCCCCCTCTTTCAACATCAATTTCAGTACTGTAAACATCGGTGGAGGACAGCTATCATCCCCCTCTTTCGGATTGGGAGTCACCATCGGTCAGACTGCCCAAGGACAATTCGGAGAGACCGGTTTTATCGTCAAAGCCGGTTTCCAATACATCCATCCACTCGACTCCTTTACCTTCACTATTTCGAATCTTGACATCAACTTTGGCAGCCTTGTACCCGGAACACCTTCTACCGCCACTACTATATTAAGTGTCACCACCGGTTCTGCGTTCGGCTACGCCGTCAAAACTGTTGCCGACCACCCACTTAGAATAATAAACGGTGTAACCACAATCCCCAATACTACTTGTGACCTCGCCACCCCTTGTACCATTACCGATGC
>Ga0209728_1001510_pt1 | contig 14027 bp, 31 predicted proteins | sample RifGroD1_FD_183997 | JGI IMG/M metagenome (GOLD analysis project Ga0209728, IMG submission 183997) | Groundwater microbial communities from Rifle, Colorado, USA - Groundwater D1 (SPAdes) (version 2) | ecosystem: Environmental > Aquatic > Deep subsurface > Groundwater | place: Rifle, Colorado... | reverse complement strand
ATTATAGGCACATAAACAGAGATATATATTTAAATAATATTAATAAAAATATTAGAAAGCAAATTTATTTAGAAAAAGTGAATTATGAATAATGATAAATTTAATAAATTAGTTAAAAATATTTTTATTAATATTAATAATTTATTAATTACAAAAAATAAAGATTACTCTGAACAAGATAAAGATAGGTTATCAAATTTTAAATTAGCGTCAAAATTTAGAAATAAAATACCTGAACAAGTTTTAATAGATTATGTAACAAAACATATAACAACACTTTTTAATAATATTGATATATTAAATAAAAATAGTAATTTATTCAATATAGATATAAATCTTAGTTCAACAGAATTAAAAAAATATGATGAATATATTTATGATATTATTAATTATATGATATTATTAAAAGCATTATTAACAGAAAGGTCTTGTTAATTACTAAAAAATATATAAATTATTAGGTTAAGGTGAAAAAATTAGCTTGAATTATAAGGTTTTTATTAAACCTACTGGCTGGGTATAAAATTTAGTAAGATGGAGGTTATGAAGTTTCACTACTTATTACTGACAGCTTAACCTAATATAAATACTTTAAATAAAAAAATATGAATTTACCATTAATAATAAAAATTGAAAAATCATCATTAGGTGGTTATACCATTAAAAAATATGAACAATTTAATGGTATTACAAAAGAAGTAGAAGTTATATTTATAAAAGAAAAAAGTAAATGTAATATAGAAGATTTTGAAAATGAAACAAATCATACAGTGTTAAAAAGATTTTTAATATTATTAGATACTTTTCATTTTTATTAAAAACAATGAAAATATATATACCAGTAAAGTTAAATAAACCTAAACAAATTTATTATGAATTAGCTAAAAAATATCCATATAATAATGTTTATTATCAATTATCTATAGCAAGTGAAAATATTTATGATATATTAGAAATAATTGGTGATATTGATTATATTATTATAAAACATACCTCTAACGGATTAAAAAAAGAAATTGCAAAATGGAATAGTATTAATAATTACTGGGAAGTTGAAGATGGCATCATATGAACAATGAAGATAAAATTAAAGTAATACAACACTGGGAAAGAATGATTACTTGGGTTAAAATAATACTGAAAACTTAAATAGTAAAGTTAGTGTTACATCTATGAGAAAAGTTATAGGAGAAACTTGGTATAGTAGTGATTGTATTTATTGTAATAAATATAAAAGTGTGCGTGTGATGATGAAGATAAAAATTGTAAAGATTGTCCGTTAGCCATAAAATTCAGAGCTTGTAGTAAAAATACAAATAAATGGGGTAAAGTTAATCAATCAAAAACATGGCAAGAATGGTTAATTAATGCAAAATTATTTTTAGAACAATTAGAAAATGTATAAGAGGTAATAGCATGAAAAGGATAAGGATTGAAAAAGTTAGATGTTTTGATGTTTGGGCTTTTAGAATAACAAAACAAACTCATAGAGGAACTGAATTCGGGAAAGGTGGGCAAAAGCATTTTCAAGGGAGTAAGTTAAGGTTAATATCTTATAAATCTCCTAAACTCTCACCATATTGTGATGCTTATAAAAAAGATGTTTTTGTTCAAGGAGAAGATAAACTTAAAGATAAGGAAATATTGATAGCTACAGAAAAAGAGATGCAAGACATAGAGCAAGTTATTGCGGAATACAATAAGTTTTTCAGTGATAGTAATAGTTTTAGTTTTAAGATTGGTGACCCTGTGTGGGATGTGCTTAGAGGAGAGGGCAAGGTTATTACCTTACATGAAAATGCAGTGTATTCTGTTAGTGTTAAAATTATAAATAATATTCACGATTATACCTACGATGGTAAATATTTAATATCCGATATTTTACCTTCTCTCTATAAGTATCCTGTAGAAATAGTAAAATTATAAAACATATGATAAAAACATTTACTGATAAAAATACATTATCTACATTAATTGTCAGTGATGATATTAGATTATTACCTTCTAATTTTTATAAACAGAGATATTTTGATGGTTATTGGTTTTATATTATTAAATTTTATGTTCCAAAATTACATAGAAATAAAGGTATTGCAACTATTTTATTTAATAAAATGATAAAATGGGCTAATAAAAATAAGCATAATTTAATTTTAGAAGTTACTCCATACGAAGGTTCATCATATAATAAATTAATTAAATTTTATGAAAAATTTGGATTTTTTTATACAAAATATGGGTTTATGGAAAAAAGGTATGTAATAAATTCATGAATATATTTATGAGTATATTTAATACATTCCTTATTATATGTTTTAGTATAGGTATTATATTAAGTTTTATTTTACTTATTATTAAAATAAGTAATTATGCTCTTTATAAAAAATATAAAAAAACTAGGTAAATATTTTTTTAATTTTACATAGTATAAGTTTTTTATTTGTAATATATACTTATAATTATAATACAAATTTAAAAGAAATTTCTATTTTATTAATGTGTATTATAACAATAATAGTAAACTTTAATACTAAAAAATTATTTAAAATAAGGAGGTAATATGAATTTATGTTCAATTTGTGAAAAACCTGTATTAAAGAGTGTAGAAGTTTGTGAAAGTTGTCAAGGTGATACATTAGATGAATTAGATACTAATTTATTACCTTGTGATATTCATTTCATGATAAACGAGAATGATGAAGAAGGTTATCATCATATTTAATAAAAATGAAAAAGAAACCACATCATAATCAAAAAAAATTAATTGAAAGATTATGTCTTAAATGTAATATAAAATTTAAGTCTCATGGTAATCATAACAGAATGTGTAATAATTGTAAAAAAGATAATTTATGAAAATTAAAATAGCAGAAGGGGGAAAAAAAATAATAGTAGATGTTAATAAAAGGAAATGCATAAAGCTCCCTTGTTTTAAATATGGGCATTATACTCATTACTCAAGTGTGGGTAGTAGTGGAATCACATCAAGAACAGATGATGACTTATCTTGTCTGACAAGGGACAGATTTGGTTGTCCCAATAATAAAGAGTTGTAAGATAAAAAAAATATTATAAAGAAATAGTAAAATTATGAAAATAAAATCTAAATGGAATAATACACATAATATTAGAAGTATTTCTCAATTAGTATATAATAATATAGTAGTATCAATTTTATTATTAATGAAAGATGGTAATAATTATTACAGAATATATTTACACAAGTTTGAAGGTAAAGAAATTTATAAAACTATAGATAGTAAAAGTTTAGATATTATTGAAAAGTTAAGGAATACAAATGAAAAACAGTAATATATTTATAGGTGGTTTTGTAATATTAATATTACTTTTATTAGCAGAAGGATTAATAAATTATTTTGATGCTTATCAATCTAAAAAATTATTAGAAATAAAATATCAGCTTGAAAATCAACAAAAATCATTAGACATATTAAATGAAAATATGCAAATACTTCAAGACCAAAATAATGTTATGTTAAATTATTACAAAAAGTTTACTATTGTATTTAATACATTACAAAATGAAAATCCATATAATACTGTAAATGAATTGTCAGAAATTACTAATGCTATTGTAATGTGGTCACAATGTAAAAATGTTAATCCTAAATTATTGATTGCTCTTATACTAATAGAAAGTGCTGCAAATCATAATGCTATATCTTCTGTTGGAGCTATAGGAGTAATGCAATTAATGCCATTTCATTTTAAACATTATATTAAAGAACCTACAATAGATGAACATATAATGGAGGGTTTAATATATTTAAAATATCTTATAAATAATTATGGTGAAGTAGGAGGATTAAAAAGATATTTATGTGGTGAATCAAATAAAAAATGCATTAATAGTAAAGAAGCAAATAAATATTATTGGAAAATAAAAAATAAACAAATAAAAATATAGAAGATAATTGAAAAAATGTATAACATTAATATAACCAAAGGTAATGATATAATTTCATATAAGTTATTAAATAGAAAAAAGAAATTATTTAAAAAATATAAAAATGGAAAATATATATAAGAACTATAGAGGGATGTAAGCTACAAGGAATAGTGAGTGAAGCATCATTTTATAGTAGCTTGATTTATTATAATGAAAAAAATAAAAAAGAGTAATATTATGCCAAAAGAAAATAAAATAATTTTAGGAATAGTAAATGATGTAGGTGGATATAACATATATATGTATAAAAATAAAGTTAAAAAAGAATATTTAATAGATACTTTTAGAGTAGATAAAATTTTATTAAGTTTAGAAACAGTAAAAGAAATTAAGGAGATAAAACTATGAAAATAACCGCACGAATAAAAACAGCAGAAGACATTATGCAAAGGAAAGGTGTTTTATTTTTTAGCACACTTGATGGTGATTATTCAGCAGGTATGAATGATTTAGCTTTACAAAATAGAAAAATTGAAATATTTCCTATACACCATAATAAATATGATTATGAAAGTAATGACCATTTATATTTTAAAAAAGAATGGTTATATGATATAAAAGAAGAGATGATAGAAAAAGTAAATTTAGAAGTAAAAAATATAACAGAACCTAAATTATTAGAACCTAAATTATTAGAAATAACTGCAGATGTTTATAAAAATGCACAAGATGAAATTGTATTATTTTTAGCAGGAAGCAATATTCTTATTATGAGAGATTATAAAGATTATAATAGTAATTATAAATTTGTAAAAACAGTGCAATTAACAGGAGAATTAAATGTCTAATTTAATAAAAACATTAGAACATAAAATACAAAATATTGAACTTTCGCCATTGCAATCTAAATTAGCTATGATACCAAAAGTAGTTGGTTTACATTGTATAGATTTTATAAATAAGTGGTATAAAAAACCAAAGTGGGATGCAGATTATGAAGTAGATGGTAATTTACCTACTATAAAAGAATTAGTAGAAAAATATGAAGATGATTTTAAATTTAATATTAATAACGGTATTTTTATAAATAGTATGGATTGGGATGGAACAATAAATGATGGAGATGAATTACTATTTAATGGAATATACAGTGCATATAATAGTATGTTTGGTGATGGAAAATATTTTGAAAAAGTATTTTTACCTAATTTTTTAATACATGATGCAAATGATAAATTAGTATTACTTCGTAATATACCAGGTAGATTAGATACTACTGGAGACCAGTTAACAGGATTTTTATTAGCCTGTAGTGAACATAAAAAAAGACATGGTTTTTTACCTGATAAGGTTTTTTTATTTCTTAATAACTTTATACATTTAAAAACTTTTAATAATAATAATCCAGAATGTAATTATAAACCAAATTTATTAAGTATTAATGGTGATTGTATTCATTTACTTACTGTTTGTGCTTTAGTAGAAAAATGGGATTATTTTTTAAAGTATTATAATGAGTATAGTTATAAATACATGTTAAAATTTGCAAGCATATATTTATATGATGATAAGTATAAATTTGGCAATAGAAATTGGTTTAGTTGTAATATAGCATTAATAAATTTATGTATAATATATCAAGAACTTATTCAAGAAAGAAATATTTTTAAAAGCTTTAATTATAATGTTAGAATAAATATCAGAAAAAGTATTTATAAAATTCTTAATGCTAATAAACACAATTTATTTTTTTGGTTACTTGCTTTTGAAGCACATGTTATTATAAAAGCAGAAATACCACAAGAAGCAATTTCATATTTTGAAACATTTAGAATTACTAAAGGTGTTTATGATTCAAAATTAAATAAAATGTATCCTCCATATAATTACATAGGAAGTTTGATGCCATTAGGATTATCAAAAGCGAACTGGATATGGGAACGAGAACCATATAAAATTCATTATGATAATTTACATGTATTTCATTTAGATATAGTATTTACTTATTATTTAAAAAAGAAATGTATGGGAGATTATTAATATAATGGCAATATATCAATGTTCTATATGTGGTTGTGTAGAAAATACATCATATTCAAATTATTGGAATAATCCTCATGCTAAATTATGTTCAGAATGTGAATTAGGTAAATGGCATGGACAGTTTAACAAGGTTTTAGCTACAGGATTACTATTAGGAAATGATGGGTTTTTATATTCAGATAAAACATTTGAAGGAAAATCAGATATAGAATGGCGTAAAGAGCATTATAATTTAAAAATTATTAGGAGAATTGAATGATATGAGTGAAAATTTAAAAATAAAAGAAGAGATTACACAAATAAAAATTAATACTTGTTTGACACAGGTATTTATTTATAATTTAGAACTTGGTGATATTAATTTGGTAATAGCAACAGATTTATTTTATTATAATGTAAAACTAATTTTAGATGCCACACTAAAAATAGCAGAAAACTGTATTATTCCTGATGAAATTATAGTAAGATATTTTATAACAAATTTAAAAACTAAAAGTAATCATGTTATTATTTTAAGTAATGATATTATATTATAATTTTAAAACATAAGGAGTGAAATAAATGGAAAAGTTAATGCAAAAGCAACAAGATGAAATAATAATTAAGTTAAACAATAAACAAATAATATTGTTTAGTTTAGAGTCTAGTTCTGGTAATGAAAAAACATCTATTTATTTACAGAAAAAGACAGCTTTTAACCTTTCTAATAACTTTACTATGTATGAGGCTTATAAAGTAGTATTTCAAATAGGTAACAATTCAATTGAAACTAAATGGAAACAATTACAAACTTCTGTAGAATTATTTATATCTATTTTATTACAAGACGGTTATAGTATTGATTGTTTCTCTTTAAATGAGTTAACTGGTTATGAAGAAAGGAGTGAAAAGAGTGGAAAAATTAGAGTTTAAAAAAAATGTTAGCTTGTTATTCTCATAAAAATGTGAGTAAAATTCACACTAAGTGTGTAGATTGTGAGTATATGGCCATTTGTTTTTCTATAGATAAGCTATATAATGAACTTTCTCTTGTAAATTACTGGTTAGTAAAAACTAAACGTAAATGGGGGTAAGTAAATGGAAAAGTTTATTTATGGGGTATATAAGAATGAAGATGAGAATTTTTTATTAATGAGAAATGGTAAAAATTTAATATGTCCATTTCATACTTTATTAAATGAAGATGATGGTGGTGAAAGTGAAATAATTTGTGGTAGTTGGTGTCCACATTTTGATATTAAGGACAGAGCTTTTAGTAAAAATGGTGTAGACATATTAGAAATACAATTAGTAGCCATTATTAACTGTGGGTCAATACCTGTAGATTTTATTATAAAGGAGGATAAAATAAATGAGTGAAGAAACAAAATCAAATCCAGATGATGTAGGTATAGTGTTATTTTTTAATCAATATGGTAAGTTTGCAGCAAAGCAAAACAGAAACAAAAATGGTAGCTTGGTTCATGAAGATGTTGTGCAATTTACTGACATCATGACTCCTAAAGGGATGGCATGTGTTGGTAATTTATTGGGTGATAGTTTTGCTATTAATTATAATGTAGATATGGAAATAAAACTATCACCTGAGTCTGTTTACTACAAAACATATGTTCAGGTAGTAAACAATATTGTAATACCTGAACCACCAAGATTAAGGCTGGTTTAATATAGGAGGTAATTTATGAAACTTATGAAAATGTTTATTACTAATGCTGGAGTTTTCATTGGAACTAAAGAGGAAAATAGTTTAAGTCTTACAGATTTAGCAAGGGCTGATATACTTATAGATAAATATGGTAATGCATCTATAAATTGTATATTACTTGGTAATTGTGTTGGAGAAATTTTTGATAATTGTATAGCTATAATAGAATTATCATCTAACAGTTCTTATTTTAAAGCATATAAAAATATGTTAGATAATACTAAATGATATTTGTAAAAAATGATATAGTAAATAATGTAATACCTATTATTATTAAAATTGACATAGATGAATATTTAATTCCAGCCATGGGTTTAGCCCAAGTGTTAGAAATTAATGGTAATAATATTATTACTGTATTATTTAAAATACCAAATATTGATATTAAACTATTAGTTGATAGTAAATGTTTTAAACACTTTATATTTGCTATAAGGAATTAATTATGATAAATAATATTACGGTTTACACTTGTGATGAGTGTTGTATAACTATTAATAAAGAACAAGCATATATAAATAAATGGTTTTTTATTTATAATACTTGGGTATTAAATAACACAAGTGATAAACAATATTATGGTTTATATATTTATAACAAAACTCCAAGTGAATTTGCATTACAGCAATTATTTGCAAATAATATAGAATATGTTTTTGCTTTTTAAAATGCTTAAATAATTATATTATAAGAACACTTGCAACAATTGAAAAACTTGAAAGATAATAACTATGAATAAAAGTATATGTATGTTAGCAAAGCCGTTTAATGAAGCTAAAGTATTTTATCCATGTTATGTAGATGTTAAGTTAGATGGTGTTCGTGGATTTGTAAAATATGAGAATAAGTTAAATATTTATTCACGTAATAATAAGTTACTTAGAAATTTTATAAACATTGAGAAAGAGTTAGAAATAATATATAAAATTTATATAAAAAATTTTACATCTGTTAATATTGATGGTGAAATTATTAACGGTCATTTTCAAAATTTAATGCGTATGGTAAATAGAAAAATAGATGGTGTAGAAATGGCTGCTGATTCTATTTATACTATTTTTGATATAAAATTAAATAATGAACCAACTACAATTTTAAAATATAGGCTTGAATATTTACATGATATAGAAAGAATTATAGATAGAAATAATTTAACACATTTAAAAGTTAATATAGGTAAAATTGTTTATTGTGATAATGATATTTTAAAATATTATGATGAAATAATAGCTCTCGGTTTTGAAGGTATAATGATAAAAAACCTAAATAGCATATATGAATGTAAACGAAATTGGAATTGGATGAAAATGAAACCAACATTATCTAAAGATTTAGAAATAGTGAGTATAAAAAAAGGAACGGGTAAATATAAATGTATGTTAGGAGCTTTTATTTGTAAACTTCCAAATAGTGGAATAGTTAATGTAGGTTCAGGTTACACGGATGAAGAAAGAAATATATTTTATGATGAATCATTAATAGGTAAAACAATAGAAGTTAAATATCAAGAAAAAACAAAAGATGGTAGTTTAAGATTTCCAAGATTTGTTAGATTTAGACCTGACAAATAATAATTAATTATGGAGGTTAATATGAAGATTAATATGAATGTAAAATTTGATGATTATGAAATGGATGTAATTAAAGATGGTATTGAATTTCAATTAGAATGTATAAATGATGATTTGCTTGAAAATTTATTTAATAAAGGTAATTATGATGAGCATGTAATTATATTTAACACTTATTTAAAATTAGCAAAACATTTTAATATTGTATTAGATGAAGAGGATACTGTAATTCCTGAGTTTCAAGGTAAGGATAATAAATAAAATAATATAAATAAAAGGAATTTATGGAAACTATTATTTGCTTTATTTATTATATGGTTATTTGATAAAAGAGATAAAGAAGGAGTATAAATGAAATACATTAGAACTATAGATGATACTATAATTATATTCCAAGAACATATTAGTCATGATGAATTTTTAAAAATGTTTAAAAAAGAAGATATAGTATCTGCTGGTCGTGTTGATTTTCTTATAGAAGATGGGTGTAACTCATTTATAGAAGTAGATATTTTAGGTGACTCTTATTCTTTAAATTTAAAACCTAATTATGAACATGATAAAATGTTAATTAAAATAATACTTGGTTTAAATTAATATGAAAATAACTAAAGAATTAGCTATAGATACTGAATATGATAATTATATTCCATTTATAGCTACAATAACAAACAATTTATTAGAATCTAAAGTATATTATTTAAATAGAATGAGAGATTTTAATGAATTTAAAAATATTTGTGAATCTAATAAAATAGTAAAAATTTTTCATGCTGCAACTAATGATATTTATGCTTTATCAAATATTAGTATTAAAGTTATTGAGCCTTATGAAGATACTTTAATAGCTGCTTCAATTTTAAATGAAAACTATGAAACAAAAAAATTAAAAAGTTTAGCAAAAATTTATCTTAATGAACCATGTGAAGAAGCAAAATTATTAAGTAAATTAAAAGCAAAATATAAACGGGAAGCTAAAAAATTAAATAAAATTTTTAAATATTCTGATATTCCAAAAGAAATAATAGAACCTTATGCAATAAAAGATACAGAATATACTATGAAATTATGGTATTTATTTAAAAAACCATTACTAAAATTTTTATATTTATATAATTTTGAAAAATTATTAATACCTAAAATTGTTAATATGGTTCAAGCAGGTATTAAAATTGATAGAAATTTTTGTAAAGAAATGTTTGATAATTGTAAAACAAATATAAATAAAAAATATAGTGATATGTTTATTATTTTAAAAAGTAATAATATAAATTTTGTAAAAGAAATTATTAGAAAACGAAAAGACTTAAGTAAAGAATATTTAATTAAACATAATTTAATATTAAAAAAAAGAGAAATAATTAATAATGATATAAAATTTACTTGTTATGAAAAATATTCACCAGATTCATTAAAACAACTACAATATATTATTGAAAAACTTAACTTAGCTTTATATGATGTAACTGATAAAGGTAATTTAAAAACAGATTTTGAAACACTTAATAAATATAAACATATTGAATTTATTAAATTATTACTTAAATATAGATTTTATAATAAACAATTAACTACATATTATGAGCCATTATTAAATTATTATACATCAAATAAAAATAATAGAGCTCATTTTATGTTTTATCAATCAGGAGCTAAAACAGGAAGATTTAGTGCAGAATTAATACAAACAATTCCAAAAAATTTAGAAGATAAAGCAATAGAAGATAGAAGATTTATTAGAAAAGCTTTTATACCTGAAGAAAATTATTACCTTTTATGTATTGATTATGACCAAATAGAATTTAGATTATTTGCACATTTTGCTAATTGTAAAACTATGATTAATGGTATAAAAAATGGAATTGATATACATTTAGCTACAGCCTTTGATATTTTTGGAAAAGAAGTTGTATTACAAAATGATTTAATGAAAAAAGCTTGTAGAAGAGGTATAAAGAATTTAAACTTTGGAATAATTTATGGCATGGGAATACAAGCTTTATCTATATCACTTCAAGAAATGATTATTGATATGAAAAAACATGCTACAAAATATAAAATAGAAGTTAACTCTCCTTATGAGATATTACAAATGTATTATAGAAAACTACCTGTTAAAGAATTTATTTCAAATTTAACAATAGAATTATATAAAAAAGGTTTTATAACATTGAATCTTAATTCTGAATTAATTAAAATTAATCGTCAATATCATACACCACAAGAAAAAGCATATAAAGGTGTAAATATGCTTATTCAAGGATGTGCTGCTTATATTATGAAAAATGGTATGTTACAAGTTGATAAATATATACAAGAGTCAAAATATAAAAATAAAATTAAATTATTGTTAACTGTTCATGATGAACTTGTATTTGAAATTCATAAAAGTATTAAAAAAGAAATTATTGCAAAAAAATTAAAAGAACAAATGGAAGATTTGATTACATTTAAAGTTCCGATACAAGCATCATGTAAATGGTCGGACAAATCATGGGGAGATGTTATAGATTTGAAAATATAATAGGAGATTATTATGGATTTTATTAAAAATATTTTTGAAAAACAAATTTTATTAAATAAAGTTGTTGGTCATGATTTACTTTTGATAAAAGAAAATCAATGTGATAAAGAAAAATATACAAAAGAATTTGCATTAGCTATTCATACAGAAATTTCAGAAATGTTAAATTGGACTAATTGGAAATTTTGGAAAAAAACAAAAATAGATTATACTGAAGATAGAATTAAAGAATTACATTTTGAATTAATTGATATCTTACATTTTTGGGTTAATTTATGTATATTATGGGATTTAACACCTGAAAAATTAATAAATTTATTTGAAGAAAAAAATAAAGAAAATTTTAATAGACAAAATAGAGGATATTAAATATGAATAAATTAATGGCTATAGACCCATCAATTAATCAATGCGGAATTGCTATATATAATATTGATACTAAAGAATTATTAAAATATTTTTTATTAACATCTAAAGAAGTCATTCATAATAAAGATGATAATCTTGAATATATAATAAAAGGATTATCAATTTATAATCAAATACTAAAAATTAAGAATGATGAAAATATAAATTTAATAGTTTTAGAATTTCCTGAATATTGGAGAGTAGCTGGTTTTGTTGCAAGAGAATCAGGGGCATTGTTTAAATTGGTGAGTGTATGTGGAATGATTTCTACAATCCAACCTATTATTTTAGTTTCACCTTCTGATTGGAAAAAACAATTACCAAAAGAAGTGACTCATAGACGTTTAACAAAATTTTATGGGGATAGTATTGTTACAGTTAAGTTAAATCATAATATAGTAGATGCTATTGGAATTGGACACTTTTGGTTACATGGTAAAGTATAAATGATATATACAAAATTACAAAAACATCAGCAAGATATTGTAAATTTTTCTATTAAACACCAGTATTTTGGTGTATTTGCAGGATATGGTACTGGTAAAACTTTATGTATATTAAAATATATTGATATATTTAAAATACCAAAAGTATTAGTTGTAGCTACAAAAACAGCAATTAATACAACATGGGTTGAAGAAATACATAAACATTCTAATTTTATTTATGTTTCATTAGTTGGAACAAAAAAAGAAAAATTAAGCCGTTTATATATAGGATTAAATAAAATAAATAATCTTGTATATAAACAAAGTTCAGTTTTATTTTTAATAAATTATGATGGTATAAAAAATATTTATAATGAATTAATTCAAAGTAATATTGATTTTATTGTAGTAGATGAATCTACAAAAATAAAATCACCTTATACTACAAGAACAAAAGTATTATGGTCTTTAAGTGATAATTTTAGTAAAAAAGCTATTTTAACAGGTTTTCCAATTACTGAAAATATAACTGAATTATATTCACAAATTAAATTTTTAACAAAAGATAATCCATTAGGTAAAAATTATTATGAATTTTTAAACAGATATTTTATAAAACATGGTTATAAACATGTTCCTAAAAGAAATAGTATAAAAACAATATTAAATGAAGTAAAACCATTTTGTATTTATATTTCTAATAAAATTATAAAAATAAAAGAAACTATAAAACCAATATATGTAGATTTGACAACTGAACAAAAAGAATTGTTATATGAATTAAATCAATATTTTATGGTAGAGTTTAGAAAAGTAAAAATAGATACAGAATATGTTTTTACATTAATAAATAAGTCTTTACAAATATGTAATGGTTTTTTAATAGGAACTAAAGATGATAAAGGAAATAGTGAAGTAGAAATGATGCCTACAAATAAAGATGAAGTTTTATTTGACATTATAGAAGAAATGGATTATAAAAAAAATAAAATATTAATATGGGCCCCATATAGAATAATTATAAGTAAGTTATCTACAATGTTTTCAAAAATGGATATTAAATTTGAAACTTTAACAGGTGATACAAAAAATGAATTACAAGTATATCAAAAATTTAATTATGGAAAAGTAAATATTTTACTTGCAACACAAAAAAAAGCTGCAGAATCATTAAATTTAACAAATGTTCAGTATGCTATATATTATGCTAATAGTTGGAGCAATGATGAAAGACAAAATAGTATGGCAAGAATAAAAAGATTAACAAGTAAATTTAAAAATGTTTTTTTTATAGATTTAATATGTAAAAATTCAATAGAAGAAAAAGTTTATAATGCTTTAGTTTTTAAGAAAAATTTAATAGATGTTTTAAAACAAGAGTTTCATGATATAAATGGAGGTTAATAATGAATTTAACATTATCTTATTCACAAATAGC
>Ga0209728_1001509_pt1 | contig 14035 bp, 28 predicted proteins | sample RifGroD1_FD_183997 | JGI IMG/M metagenome (GOLD analysis project Ga0209728, IMG submission 183997) | Groundwater microbial communities from Rifle, Colorado, USA - Groundwater D1 (SPAdes) (version 2) | ecosystem: Environmental > Aquatic > Deep subsurface > Groundwater | place: Rifle, Colorado... | reverse complement strand
CTAGTAAATGGCTAAAATAAAAAGGGGTGCGTATTGCACTCCTTTAAATCGGCGTTTCCCAACCCAGTAAAGTTCCAACTATGAATATAACTGCAATCGAACTCAAGAATCCAAAACCAAGAACAACCAAAATCCATGTCGGCATTTCTTTTTGTCCTCTAAGTTTGGCTATTACCATAGCTAACCCTACGCATAACAAGGCTAAAAATATAGCTATTCCTAGTATCGGAAATGCGTAACTTAAAAATACATCATAATCCATTTTCCATCCTCCTCCCTGTTATCCATGTCGCTATTAAAAACAAATTCACAACAATTGCTTGCCATAACAATAAATCTATTATCCAACTGAGCAAAATTGAACAAACTAATATAAGTGCAATCATTCACCATCCTCCTGTAAATTTCTTCATTTTACATTATATTATCACGTATGCTACAATATTAAAACTAGGGATAGGCAGGAGTCATGACCTGTGACAAAACGCTTTTGTCCAGCGTTTCCCTAGTTCATAAGGACAACCCGGGGGACAAACGGGGTGCAATGCACTCTAAGAAGAGTATTCGAGAAATCGGATGCTCTTTTCTTATTCCTATCTTTAAATAGGGGGTGCGAGTTGCGAAATAATGATCTCGAAAGAAAACGTTGTCCGACAGACGCACGTACTATCACAACTATGATTCTAATCATTGCCCTATGTCTACTGTCTTTTCTCCTTATGTACAACAGGGATTGCCACAAGATCGACATCAATAGTGCATCCGTTGAAGCATTGGAGTCACTTCCTGATATCGGGCCTATCTTGGCAAACAGAATCATTCAAAATAGGCCTTATCAAGATTTGTGGGAATTAGACAAAGTAAAGGGTATTGGACCTCAGACAATAGAGGCAATCAAAAGTAAAGTGGTGGTCAAATAGGTAGCGTGAAAGGACAGTGAAAGCGTGAAAGAGTTTAGCCTTAATGCCTTTATAGCGGCAATGGGAACAACAGCGACAGCATGTTTAGGTGGTTGGGATGCCTCTCTGAAGGTTCTAATAGCCTTCATGATTATGGATTACTTAACTGGGTTTCTAGGGGCTGTAAGGGGTCACAAAGTAAACAGCGAAGTTATGTACTGGGGAGGAATACGCAAGGGGATTATCCTTGCCGTATTGGTTGTGTCTGTATTACTTGACGAAATGGTTGGAAATCAAGACCCCATATTTAGGACACTCACAATTTACTTTTATATTTCCAGAGAGGGAATATCGGTTACTGAGAATTTAGGAATACTTGGAGTTCCATTACCACCAGGGCTCGCTCGGGTGCTTAGCCAACTACAGGATAAAAGCGAGGGGAAATAAATGGACTACAGTTCAATACCACTAGGGGCGCGTAAAAGCCCTCCTGACGAGAGAGATTGGCGCATCAGTAAGCTAGTACCCCAAGCGGCAACAACCCTCCCTAATGCCTTTGAAATCCCCTACAATCATGAAGTAAAGAGTCAGGGTGCAGTTGGCTCTTGCGTTGCTCATGCACTCGCCTATTGTAGAGAGATTGTAGAAGAAGGACAGTATGGGGAGTATGTCAAACTCTCTCCTGGCTTTATCTACGGAGGTCGCGGTCCAGAGGATTATCAAGGATATGGCATGATGCCAAGACAAGCATTAAAACAGTTACTAGATTTAGGGGTCTGTGACCACGAGAGCTTTCCGGAGAACGTAGAGTGGCCGCAGATTAAAAACATATTTGACAACAGGAAGAGTGCTTTGCTCGAAAAGGCCTATCCCCACAGAATAACGGCTTATGCAATTTTAGGGTCTGTAGACGATATTAAAACAGCCTTAATTGAGTTGGGACCAGTACCTGTCATGGTATCCATCTATCAATCCTTTTATCAAGTTAGTAAGACTAAGCCAAGAGTGTCTTATCCAACTTCTGACGATCAATTCCAAGGGTATCACGAAATGGTTATTATGGGATGGAAAGATAATGATTGGATTGTCCTCAACAGTTGGGGAGACGATTGGGGCGACAATGGAAGATGTTACATTCCCATGAACTCAGGTATTATCTTGGAGACATGGGCCATTACAGATAAGGTCATTCCAGAGAAGGAGGATACCATGCAGATTAGGCCATGCAAAATAACTATGGTTGATTATCATCATACTGTCGGAGATTATTCGAGTGCCGATGTCATACGCAAAGAGCATAAGGCAAAAGGCTGGGGAGACATAGGCTACAATATGGTTATCCTGCCCGATGGGTCCATAGAAATGGGCAGAGATGCTAAATATTCAGGAGCCCATGACACAGGGCTCGCTCCAGATGGTAGTGGTTATACGATGAATCAAAGGTCATTCGCTATTGCTTGTGTAGGGAATTTTGAGGAGAATCGAATGTCAGAAGTTCAGTATCAAGGGTTGTTAAAAGGTGCTATCTCCGTGCATAAGCAGTATGGGATTACCACCGGATGTCACCACAAACACAAAGAGCAGTATGCCACTAAGTGCCCAGGCAAGTACTTCCCGTGGGCTAGGCTTATGACAGATATAAAAACAGAAATCGAGGGGGGAAATGATGTGTTGAATATCGCCGTTTTACTTTACTCAGAACGAGATTATTGGGCAGGTGCAGACGTAGCGCAGAAACATAACTGTGCTATATTTATTCGGCTCGATGATAAGTCTGTTCCAATTGATGCTATGAAGGCGAAAAAACTCATTGTTATTGGCGGCCCTACAACGGGTCATACAAATGAGGTTTTGCTCAGTGGCAAGACAAAATATAACACAGCAAGCGCGGTGGCTGAATACTTGGGTCAGTAATTGAATTTCCTTGTTAGGGGAGATGCTAGATGTCTCCCTTTCTTTGCATCCTTTTACTTAAAGAAAAGGTGATGATTTAAGTGATTAATGATGGCTTTAGCAATACGCCCGGGGTTTATAAATTGGTTAATTTGGTTAATGGTAAGGTTTATATAGGCAGTACAACTAAGTTAAGGCAGAGGCGTTTTAGCCATCTTTCTAAATTGAGAAACGGTAAGCATGAAAATCGTAATATACAAAACGATTGGAATGAGTATGGAGAGAATAATTTCAATTGGGAAGTAATTCAAATTATTGATGATATATCTGATACGTTCTCTCTAATACCAAGAGAACAATATTGGATGAATTTCTACAGGTCTTACGACAGGGAAAGTGGATACAATATTTCTCCAACGGCAGGAAAAACAACTGGCATTTCTCCGTCCTTAGAACTACGCCAAAAGCACTCAGAATTTATGAGAAATCATAAGCATACTCCAGAATCGTACAAAAAGGCAGCAGACACAAGGAGAGGGAAAAAGAACATTAAGCCAATGCGTCCTGATAGGGGAAAAGAAATTAGCGCAATGAATACCGGCGAGGGAAATGGAAGGGCTACGTTGAGTAGTGAAGATGTCGTCGGGATAATCCATCTCCTGGGAAGCACTTCCCTTACAGCAAGGCAGATAGGCGCTATGTTTAATACTACAAAAGATGCTGTTTTAAATATCAAACATAGTAGAGCGTGGAGGCATATAACTGAAAAATTACAATATGAGTACCCTTTTTTGCAGAGGTGGTTGAAAAGTGCCTGATAAATTCGACAACAAGTACGATACTGCCCAAGCTGTTAAGAAGTATTTAGGATAATTGATGTTACCGACACGAATGTCGGAAAGATGGGGGAACCTGTTGCACGTATAGGGTGCAGTAAGGCAGAGTGCTGACGGAAGGGGTTAGGCACTCATTATTTTATTTGAAAGGATTGATTTATGTGTTAGAGCGATTGAGAAAACCGACTATTGTAATGGGCCTTTTAGGTGCGGTAAAATTGGCGGCAGGTGCATTCGGTTATGACATAATTTCCGATGAACAGATTAACGCCATTGCTAACGGCGTTTCTGCGATTGCAGCCATCATTGCTACGTTAATGAATCGGGACGCTGTAAAATAGCCTTTTCCTCCGCGTGGGAAATATGGTCGATCAATTTCGTGGCCTCACGAATATGATTATAAGCCCTGCTCACTTAATTGTGGGTGGGGCTTATTTTTATGGCAAATTCAGACAAAAACAAATAAAAAGCATTTTGTTTGTCTGCGCAATATGGTATAATGTAATCAATGGATGATCGTTCGTTCGACTCGAACCTGCTCACAAAGCTATTTGGTCGGCCCGGTATCACCGTGGGACTAAATAAACAGGCTAGTGTTACTATCTAGTTGGCGTGAGTGGTAGCCAAGTGGTGCTTCAATAATTCCGGGCTGTTAGGTGTACAACTGGCAGAAAGGTGAAAGCAAAAGGCGGTCTTAATAAAAAAATCTAGCCCTCTGCTCTTAATTGAGTGGAGGGCTTATTTTTTTGCTTAAATATGGGAAATAAAGATGGACAAGTAGTCATATGAATGGTATAATTGTCATAGGTATTCACATTATAGGAGGCTTAAAATGGGACTTGATAAATTACCGGATGTTGTAACAATTAAGCAACTCGCAGAGTTTTTGCAAATCAGCAGGAGAACCATTCAGAGAGAAATTACAGATGGCAGGTTAAGGGCATTTAAGGTGGTTAGGGATTGGAGGATAGAAAAAGATGCAGTTATCGAGTGGATCAATAGAGATGAATAAAATGGGTAATATTTCCTTCCAACAAAAAGTATTCGATGTAATTCAATCGGTTACAGGGGAGAAAAATATCTTGGCTATTCCGAGAGAATTCATCAAATTAACTGGGGATTTGCCTTCTGGAGTGTTCTTGGCTCAACTTGTTTATTGGTCAGACAAGGGAAGTCGTAAGGACGGATTCATCTACAAGACATCCAAGGAATGGCAGGAGGAAATATTCTTATCCGATTACTCATTAAGGAAAGCCAGAAAGATTCTTGAGGAATTAGGATTATTAGAAACTAAGACCAAGAAGGCTAACGGAAACCCTACCGTACATTATAAATTAAACCGCGAAGCCTTTATTAATCGGTTATTTGAAATTCAACAAAAGGAAAATGAAAATCCAACAGAAGGAAAATCAAATATCAACGAATCTTTAACAGAAACTACTCCACAAACTACGTTCATAAAATACAATAATAATAATGGTACGAAGTCTGACGACATTCGTACGCAACAATTAGAACCATATACGGAGGGAACTATATCTGTGGTTAATTACTATTACAGTACCTACCGTCGGTATTTTGGGGAAGACCATCCAAATTTAAAGAAAAAACAAATTCAAACCGTTATGAGAAACATAAGCAACTTTATGAGCGAGAATATGTTAGATGAAGGAGGGTTAGAAGCTATGATTGACAGGCATTTTGAACGTACACACCTTACTACTGATTATAACATCAATCATTTCGCAACAGAGGGCATAATGGCTAATCTGATATTTGAAGCAGGATTACATTAGAGCAGATTAAGAAGGGCAGGAAGTTGGGATGAACTACGAAGTGGTAGAACAACACGAATACCGAGACATCTACAGATTATGTCATGGCGTTCTAGTAGTAGTCCATAAGTATGAGCAAGTATATCACTTGCTAGAAAGGTATAAACCTGAAAGTTTCATTAAAGTTAAGGGAATAAAAAATTGCTACATCATTAAAAACGACCACAAAGATTGGAGTGGCAAAATACATACTAAGGGCAGCATTGTCCTTGATGGATTTTTTATTAACCCAATCAAGGACCCTAGTAACTTCCGCTACGAATTAAAAACTTCAGGTGCATATTTTGGGGGCAATCTAGATGAGTTTACTAAGTTACTCGATGCCACTAAGGATATTATTCAGAGCGTATATCTAGATAAGGGCCTTAAAACAAATTAAGAGGGGGAAATGAGATGGGTAGGGAAGGTAATTTCGCTTGTAAAGATTGCAAAAAGAACTACTACCTTGGTTATGGTTCGTATACGACTTGGCTAGATAATGCGAAAACAGTAGCAGAATATGATGCCTTACCTGATGATAAAAAGCACATTTTCAAAAATATAAACTATAGAAGGTGTTTAGGCGAACATGAAGGGCATGACTGGGTTTCTTGGTCTAGCGATTGGTGTTATGAGGAGAATGGCAATCTTTATGTAGATGGTAGCCTGAGTGACCCGTTTTTATTATGCGAAGGATTTTCTGAGTTTGATAAAATAGATTTGGATACTCTGTGGGAAGAAGAGGGGAAATGAGATGAATAACGAACTACCCGACAAAGTTATAAGCCTTGAAGTATTGCGAATAAATCGGAATATCGGAAAGCGTTGTAAATGCAAAGACCCCAAATACGTTGTCGATACGGATAACCGAGAAATAAATTGCAGTAAATGTGGGGCAAGGGTTGATGCTTATGACGCTATGTATTACTTGGCCAGACATTATGAACGTCTCCAAGGAGAAATTAATGGGCTTTTAGAGCAAAGAAAACAGATTGCCAACTACAAGCCCTGGCTTCTTGTGTTTCGCGACTTAGAGAGTCATTACCGAGGTAAAGAAATGTTGCCATGTTGTCCGGAGTGTGGCAAAGCATTTTACTTTGAGCATATAACCGGTTGGTCTAATCGGAAAATGGAGGAATTAAGAAGAGATAGGAATAAATACGAAGGGGGAAGTAAATAGATGGTCTGGAGCTGTAAAACATGTGTTAACAAGAGTTGTGCTAAGTCGAAGAGGGAAAAGGGAATACTCTGCTTAGGATATATGGCATCTGTGGGATTAAGATTAATCAAGTAGTAGGCGTTAGGTGTTAAAACAGGATAAGCGAAGGAGGGATAAGTAAAGATGGCAAGATTTGAAGGAACTCCATTAGAACTCATACTCAATTATTACGATATTGAGATTATGGAAGAATTCGAGATAACAAATATGGCCGACAGTCCTTATTATTTTAATTGCACTGGTTCGCTTTGTAATCGAGAAAATAAGATTAGAAATGAATTATTGAATACTTTGCTTACCGAGCCGAAAAGGTTTAAGCGAAGTCGCAAGATGTGGAAGATAGAGAAAGGTTGGGAAAATAATGGCAAGTTGGGCAGAGGTAATCAATAAAATTAGCGAGCAGGAAAGGGAATGCAATAACAAGCTCGCTCCGAGTAAGTACAAACTGGATAATATCGTTGGCTGCGCAAGGACTATTCATGAATACACCGTATTGATGAAAAACTCTTCAGATATGGCACATCAAGGGTTAATTAGTTTCGATATGGCTCAAAAGATTTTAGACGGAACAAAAAAGAGGATTGATGAGACAATTAAGTACATGGAGGCATACTTGATGATCGAGAAGGAGGAGGAATAAATTGGACTTCAACGCTACGGAAAAAACTATCAATATGGGCGATATGAATGCACTTATAGTAGATAAATGTTACGGACCGGCAATATTCTGCTCACTACGATTAACAGCAGACACGAGGAAATGCAAATGGATAATTGAGCGACAGTTTATTAAGCAGGATGAACAAGGTAACGACTTCACTTATTGGGATTTAGTTTGCGAGGTTGATGCCCAGGAGTCGATTAGTTTTAGGGATTGAGAGGAGGAATAACCTTGAATATGAAAGAAAATCCGGAAGGTATTCACAGACAATTCAAGAAATGCTCAGTCCTTACTAATACCGAAAGCCATTATTCCGGATCGTCGGAACGCCTAATAATCCCCATAACCGAGGAAGATAAGAAAAGGGATAGGGAACAGATTAAGGCGTACATGGATCAATATCCCGATGGTGATTATATGGGCTATTTCCTTAGAAAACATGAAGGGGATGGGGGAAAATAATGAACTGCCAAACCTGCACAAACCCAACTAAATACCCAATAGGTTTTTGGGATGGAGAGAAATCACATGGTCGAGTATTTGATTGTCATAACTCAGATTGTGAAGTGAAACAAGCTAAACTCAAGCTTGATGAATTAATCAAAAATGAAAAGGAAGAAGTTAGTGAAATAAATTCAGCGAATGGAATTTCAATAGAAATAATAAAAGACAGGAGAAGGGAACTAGGTATCACTATTGCTAAGATGGCTAGGGGGTTGGGTATATTTGTATCGGAGTATAGTTGCTATGAGCAATGTCGGGAACCGTTACCTGTGGAGATGGTAGGGAGGATAGAAGAGGTTTTTAATAAGAAAATATGTAAACCCTGTGAAACGTTTGAATGTTTGAGTTGGGGTGCGTCAGGATGCAAGAAGATGAGTCGTTGAACGATTAAAAGAAGTATGGGAGGAATAAATAGGATGGAAATAAGATTTGGCGTATGGAAAAAAGAAAAGATAAATGGCAAAAATGAGACCATCAGCAAGAATGATGTGATTGATATTCCAATTACTATGGAACAATTTCAGGATAAAGATGACCGTTTCAAGGTGCATAAAATTGTCATGGATGCTGTTTATGAGAAGTATCCAGGATGGAATCTTATGGGTTATTGCCCAAAGGGATATGGGAGGGATAATGAGAAGTGAAACAGCGATTAACTCCTGATGATGTATTGCAACTAAGTCCTGAGCAACAAGAGAAGTTGCGGGTATGGTGGAAAGTGCATAAAGAAGAAGGAGATTGGTATGCGTTTATTGAAGATGGTGAGTTCTATACCGAAATAGTTGGACATTGTGACGGATATCGAAATTGCGAATGTCAAGTTAATGATGGCGAAGACCCCTCATGTAGACCGAAAGAAAACTCGTTGCCCTTGCTCTCAATTGGCCAACTTCTCCAACTACTCGAAACTTATACTCCAAAAATAGAGAAGGGTAGGCATTGGATGATGGAAATAGTAACAGGCAAACTTCCAAATTATAATTTCCCTAAATATCAAAACAAGGAACTCGTAGATTGCCTTTTCCAAGCTGTTAAAGAAATATTGTAGGGGGAATGAAGATAATGAATTCATGGATTCAGGCATTCAGGCATTTTGTGTTTATGTAGTTATCGGCATGGGGATTGGTTTTGGAGTGCTTGTGATGCTTTATCTTTACTGGGCAATATTTGAGAAGATCATTAACATAGCAGGAATAAAGAAAGAATTCATTCAATTCGTATGGGATAAGCATAATAAACAAGACAAAACAGTTGCTAAGGTTAAAGGATAATCATAGAAAATACCCCACTCAAACGAGTAGGGTATTTTCTATTTCAAGGGGATGAATTTGTTTAATACCCCCAAAGTAGTAACGTTATTTTCTCCAAACTTAGTCCGGTAAACAGTAGCGAAGTACAGATTGCTCTCGGTCGTTGTCCTGTCGATTAATGGGTCTGCAAGCATTGAAACTAATCCACTCGCATTATGCCCGAGGATATTTTGTTTTGTGTAGTCGATGTAGTTGGATTTGTCGGGATTGGTGGCTAGGAGAACTATGGCTAGTAGGATTAAGATTAATTTTCTCATCTCTTTTCCCTCCTTTGAGGTATTTTGTCCACGATGAATAAAATTATGCAAAAAAATAAGTCCTACTTTAATTAGCAGGACTTCTCGCTATTTTATAAGACAAAAACCAAAACCTTGCCTAGAAGAAGGAGCCCGCCAAAAAGAGTCATACCACCTAAAACCTGAACTTTAGCCGCCTGACCTTCCTTTGTGCTTGGCATCTCTCCTGGCATTTGTACTCCATCTAATGGTTGTGGGGGGAATACAGGGTCCTTAATCTCCTTTGTCTCTCCCGCATCGGTTGTTAAGTGCTTTCTGACTCCTGATATCAACCTATCAATATTGTCGTTATCCCTAAAGTGCTTGCCAATCTCAACTTCAATTTCATCAGTAACACCTTCTGCCGTGACGGTTCTGCGATACTTGAATACATCCTTGTCGTACTTCCCGTTACTCCCTGCTCCTTTGATTTTCCCCTGTACATATTTGCCTATCCTATCCAATCCTCCAAGGCTTGCTAACTGCATATTCTCAGGAACCGCCACAATCATTTCGCCTTTTGGTAATAGGCTACTCCATTCCTGCAATGTTGCATATCCCAACTGTGGACTTTGTTCTAGCCAAAACATTCCGTTGTTCTCTGGCATTGGGTAAAGGTAGAAGACAAACGTATGAGGGGCTAGGATTGTCTGTGGGGTTGATGCTTGAGCCTTGAAGGGACTTATGAGGGATATTCCCATTACAATCATTAGAAGGGAAATGGCGAAATATCGCTTGACTGTGGATTTCTTTAGAATGATTATACGCATGGTTATTCCTCCTTTAATTTTTTTGAACAAGCACAACTGTGAATAGCGTACCTTAGTATGTTATTGTAGTTAGCCATTATGCAATTATGCTTTAGTCGCAACATGGTTTCTGCGAATACATCGGCAAAAACCTCAAGATAGTTAGGTCTACGATAAGATGGCATATTCCAGTGTTTTACCAACGACTTCTGCCAACCCATAGGGAAAGTAAATCTTTTATATTCGAGCAACTTATCGTGTACAACGTGCCCCATTTCATGAAAACGTACATAGTCGAATTGCATTAACATTTTATCGTGGACAACAGTATTTGTGGTCGGACTATAGAAAATAGGGTGCTCGTCATTTGGGTCATAGTTTTTATGCTTAGCTAGGTATTCGACAGTGCATTTGTCATTCGTAACGAATGTAATTGTGTTCCAGTTAAAATCGATGCTAGGGAAGTTTTCCTTAAATAAATCAATATCAGACTTTACGAGACTATAGAGATTCATTCCAATTCCTCCTTAACCCTCCGTTATTCGATTACTGCAAACCCATTGCGAAGAAGATAATCGGTTTCGCTATCAAGGACTAACTCAATTGCCCTTTTGTCTAAGCCTGTTTTTTGTGAATATAGTCAATCAAGTCTTCAAAGTCTAAATCTTTCATAGTCCCTCCTCCTTTAAAAACTGCATAGGGTTTTTTGCCACACCGTTGAGTCGAATTTCAAAATGAAGGTGGGGGCCGGTACTCCTGCCCGTGCTACCCACAAGTGCAATCTCATCCCCCTTCAACACATTATCCCTCTCTTTAACAAATACTTCGCTACAATGGGCATATAAGCTATCGTAACCGCCTCCATGGGATACTAAGACCATTAATCCATATACAGGGTCAGAGACAACCTTCTCGACTCTCCCTGCGCGTGTTACTATAATCTCTTTCCCCTCCTTGGCTCCGATATCTATACCATGGTGATCTTCCCCTTTATAGTTTTGAGTAACCTTTCCTTTAACCGGAACATCCCATTCCACATTACCTGATATCCTCTCCCATGGTCCAAGGTATCCGACTCCAGGAGAAGTATTATCTTCACCACCTAAAACACTGTCGATTGTGCTTTTCCCTTCACTATAGGTTGTGGCGAAAGAATGGATATCATCGAAAAATCTCGTTGCCATTGGGGCTACAGTGATGTATATGGCTAGGAAGATTGCTGACCAATAAATATATTTGAGAAGATGTTTGCCGGCAGGGAACGCAAACTCGATAAACATTCTGGTAATAACATACATAAAAGCTAATTTTGCAATCGACTCAATCATTCCCATATCCCCTTTGAGGCTTGCCTAGCTATGACCATGAACTTGCTCACATAGTCGTAGCCTATCAGAGCAAAGGTGACTCCGCTTATTAGCCATATGAGCTTCATCACGCGTCCTCCTGCGCCAGTGATGTCGGATATCTGTTGGCAGACCCACACAAACCCGACTAGCTTTAGGAGGTTGAACATTAATTGGATAGCAGCTTCGGCAGCGTCCATTTACCTCAATCCCTTCTGTCGAAATTCCTCCCTTTTCCTGAGTGCAATCTTCCAACAAATCTCCTTGAGCTTATCGAGTTCGTAGAATTCAAGTCGAACGTTTTTCATTCCGGATAACTCTTTTTGCAGCTGAGCTTTTAGTTTGTCGTAATTGCCCGTGGTCACTACCATGAGGTTTAATAGTTGGTCTTGAGCAAATGTCTCGAATAACGCTCGGTAGTTCTTATTCCAACTATTTGAGGACGTTAAAACTTGAAACTCACAAAAGTTGTAGATGTCGCCATAGATTTTGTGATGAATCACAGCGTAAGAATCTGGAATTGGGAACTTATCGTTAGAAGTAAAGAATCTCCTTTCTTCTTGTTTAAAGTAAGTTATCTCTTGAGTGCCTTGAGAATCGAGAACTTTCATGTTTAAGGCTATATAAATCCATGATTTGCCTAACCGGTGCTGTATTTGGTCAGGGCGTTTGTTGTCGTATGGATAAAACCAATCGGGCATATCGGACCATTTCATTTCGACTCGACGAATCAACTTGTCTTCAACTAAACGTTTTGTGCATCGGTGAGACATTTCTGTGCTGACATTCCAGAACTCAAGTAAATGGATTTGCTCCTGAGATAAGCATTTTAAGGCTTCTAGATGAGCTAAGACTCTTTGATCGCGCTTGCGTCCTTGGGCGCGGGTAGTTGGGTTCATGGTCGATTACCTCTCCTTCTATGTCGTGATAGGGTAGTGCTACTTTGGGGAGTTGGTCCATGAGGGCATGATACTTCTTTGGGTTTTTGTTTTCGGTGGGGAAGTACGGGGTCTGAACTTCTTCTTCTGAATCGTATTTGTAGATTGCTCTACCTGGTGTCTTGGAGATGTGAGCAGCCTTATTGCTCTCGAGAATCATTTGTGAATTAATAGCATCGGCCATACGAAACGCTAACCTTGCCTCAAACTGAGATTTGAACTCGCTGAATTTGTTGCTACTTCCCCAGGACTTGCTAGAAGGTCGTTGGGTTGCACTTATCACATAGATTCCTTGAGAACGATATTTCTTGACTGCCCTAAGAAGTAAATCATCGCAACCCTTGGTTTCACCGACCATATCAACTTCATCTACAAGTAAAACGACATAAGGCATGTGGTTTCCTTTGATTGAGTTGTATTCTAGGATATCCCTACACTTACCAAGTTTGTTCTTGCGCTCCCTGTCAGCTTCATCAATAAGTAGTAGGAGTTTTAAGTAGTCGATTTCCTCATGGACGAAGGTTGCTCCGTAATCCTCGAAGTATTCAAACTCCTTGTTTTTCGGACCGATGATCGCAACATGAACGTAATCCTCTTGAGTTACCTTGTTAAGTAGTAGGAGGGTGTAGATAATTTGGTGCATTGCGGTAGATTTGCCTTTTCCCCTTAGCCCTACAATCAACAGGGAGTAGATAACGGCTAAGTCCTGCACAATGGGACCGTTTGCACCTTGGCCAATAAAGATAGGGAGTGTCATTGATTTGAGGTAATGAGTTGGGTCAAATGAGTAGGAGAATTCTTTGACGATAGGAACGTTACTGATAAGCATCATTGCTCCTGAACCATGCTTTTCGATTTCACAAGTTCCTGAGATGGCTGTAGCGTAGTGGGACTCCTTGCTCTTGAACTCGGCGAACTCTATCCCGGGGGGGAGGTGAATATTTAAGCACCAACTTTGCTTTAACTTTGGCCGGACTGTTGCCCAATAAACGACATCTTGAATGGTTAGACTTTTAGCTTTGGTAATTATCTGCTGCTTGGTAATCTTTGGCTTTGTTTTTTCGATTGCAGATAGCAATGTTCGTTTATGAATGAATGGCTTTAATGGGGATTTGGCATAGAGGATAGAAATTGTGTCGTAGATAACAGAGGGAAGTTGATTGTCAGGACCGCGATAGATGGCCTTTTTGAATTCGTTTTTTAAATTATCCACGAAATCTTCATTGTGCTTCATCGCCTCTCCTTTCAACGTTCGTGTCAACGTTTGAGCTATGGTTAAAGGTATGTGTTCGCTATTCGATTATTCTAGGTAATTAATCCCATGAATAATCGAATTATGTTAGTGACAAGATAAGATAAATCCCCCAGCCATTACGACTGAGGGACTTTGGGGAGATTTAGAATTAAATTAACGAGGTAATCCGCAAGGGATTGAAGTTCCTTCTCATCTTCGCTATCTATAACTATCCACTCCTTCAATGCTATAATATTCTGGTTGAAGGTTGTCCTAAGACAATTAAGGAGGGATTATCTTGGCGAAAATCGACGCTTTTTATGGACGTAATTCAACTGATGAGCAAGCTGAAAAAGG
>Ga0209728_1001508_pt1 | contig 14035 bp, 43 predicted proteins | sample RifGroD1_FD_183997 | JGI IMG/M metagenome (GOLD analysis project Ga0209728, IMG submission 183997) | Groundwater microbial communities from Rifle, Colorado, USA - Groundwater D1 (SPAdes) (version 2) | ecosystem: Environmental > Aquatic > Deep subsurface > Groundwater | place: Rifle, Colorado... | reverse complement strand
TAAATCTAGAGAATTAAATAGTGAAGATATTTTAAATGAAATTAAAACAAAATTTAGAAATTATGATTCATTTAAAGAATATATTAAGCAATAAATTACTAAATTTTAAATTATAGGATTCTGAAACTAGCCTGTAGTAAGGGTTTCAGAATCCTATTTTCCCATAAAAATTGCAATTTATTTGGAAAGGATTGAGAAAAATGTCTTTAATCATTAATTGTCCATATTGTGGAAGTCAAGCGTTGGTTGGATCGTGTAATAATTTTTTGGTGTCAACATTGTAAAAATGGCCTTTGGTAGAAAGAAGAATAATTTATGAAAATTAAAGTAATCCGCAATTGTAAAACATGTATATATTACTATTGGAAAGATTTAGAAGATGACATGTGTTATGAAAAAGGCGGTTGTCTTCAATTTTCTCCAATTGGATTGAGATTAGAGGATGTAGAAGCTGTGGTAGAAAATATTTCAGAAAAGTCTAAACATTCACTTGTAATAATATATGATCTGTGATATGATAAATCTATAAATAAATTTGAAAGAAGGTTTTACTAAATGAAAGTAACAACTGATAAATCAATCCTGAATCAAAAATCTAATCCAATTACTAAACTTGATGATATGAAAGTTATCATGAGTCAAGTAAACAATATGTTCAAACTAATGGCAGAAAGCCAAGGAGTTGGCATTGCCGCACCTCAAGTTGGAATACATAAGAGATTTTTCTTAGTTGTATTGGATGAAAGAAAAGTAGAATTATTCATTAATCCTATAATCTTAAATAAAAGTGATGAAATGATTGAAGATGAAGAAGGTTGTTTGAGTGTTTTAGATCAATATGGTACAGTTTCAAGACATAAATCAATAACTGTAAAATATTTTAATGGTAAAGAAATTAAGACAGAAACATTTGAAGATTTGAATGCAAGAATTATTCAGCATGAATATGATCACTTAGATGGGATATTATATACTGATAAGGCGATTAACATTGTGTTAAAAGAAGCAGTATAAGGAGTGATTATTTATGTCAGTAGCAAGAGAAAATCACATTGCAAGTATTAATGCATTGCTCGTAAAATATGGTGCAATGCTAGACAAATATGGTACATATCATATCAATGATTATAAATTCGATACAAGGGCTGTCAATTTGAAAATCTTCTCTGGAAAATTCAAAATTAAATCAGTTCCAATGATGAAAGTTAGTCTTGAATCATTAGAGAAATTATTAAAAATTTATGCAATGAAGGAGGATTCAAAATGAGCAGATACAACCGATTACTTCAAGAAGTAATTCAAGAAGCCAAACAACTTAACATTCCAATATCTCAAAACATTGATCCTAATGTTATTATTAATACCAGAGCAAAAAGATTTGGAAGATGCTCTAGAAAATCAGACAAATTCTTAATTGAATTATCTTCAGTTTTTGATAAAGCAGAAGACAAAATGGCAAAACAAACTTTAGCTCATGAGATAATCCATACTTGCCATGACTGTTTTGACCATCAAGCATTATGGAAATCTCATGTAAATAAAATGAATAGAGCATATGGATATAATATCCATAGAACCAATTCATGTCAGAACATTGGAGTAGAAAGAGAAATATCAAAGAATGCTAAATATGTTATTGAGTGTCAAAAGTGTCATACTAAAATTTATAAGGACAGAATATCAGGTGTGATTAGAAATCCAGAACAGTATCATTGCAAATGTGGTGGAAAATTAGTGGTAAGTTAAAAAGGAGTGAAATAAATGGATTCATCACAAACTCAAATTCACTGGAAATCTTCTCATGAAGAAATTGAAGCAATGACTTATAAACAAGCGATTGAATTGTTAGAAAAGCAAATTGAAATGGGTAAAAGTACAAATCCTCAAGCATTAGGGTCAAGGAAACATATGGTTAAAGCTTATGAATTGGCGACTGAGGCATTGAGAAAATTTAAGGAGGATAGCTAAAATGGAAGATTTAAAGTTATTTAATATTGAACAAATTGATAATGATAATTTTACGGTAATTATACTTGATAAAATTAAAGTTGATACAACTAGAGATGAATTACTAGAATTATTTTTCAGTTTAGCAGATAGATTGGAATATGATACAAGACCTAAATGGTAAACTTTAAAGTTACTATTACAATCCATAAATTAAATCAAAAGGAGAGTGAAATAAAATGGACTCATTAGACTATACTCTTGAAGCAGAATACCATCTTAGTCTAGCAGATATGTTTTTCAGAAGCAAAAACAGTGTAAAACAAATTGAATCACTAAAACTAACTAAACAGTCAATTGAATTTGCAATCTCTGAAGCAGAAAAGGAATTGCATATCAACCAGAAAAATAAGAAAGGAAGTGGATAATTATAAATGAGGATGAAATGTTTCTCCCTAAATGATTTAGTCCAACTCTTACGTAAGCATAACTGGATTAAAGCAAGGCAAACAGGGTCACACATGACATTCCAAAATACATATACCAAACAGTCAATTACTCTAACAAATCATGGAAAATCTAAGGAAGTGTGTAGGCCATTGGCAAAAAGGATATTAAAAGAAACTGGACTGTTAGAGATTGCTTATTTTGGAATGTGATATTACATAATGTAAAAATAAATTGTTATGGTGATTTGATTGTCTCATGGTTATAAAACCTAGAAACTCTAATATAATTATTCATAAGGTTAAACATAAATATTATTAGAAAGAGGCGATATAACCATGAGAATTAAACTTATAATCCTTGCTCTAATCGTTTTATCTGTTGTTGTGTATGTTAATGTCAAGGATAGTGATATGAACGCTTACAAGGGCAATGTGGGGCTTATGGAAAAGATTTAAGGAAAGGACGGTGATTGTTTTGGAACTGGTTCAACCAATACGTAGCAAAGAAAAAATAGAGCAAATGAAGAAATATTTAAAATCAAATTCTCTTAGAGATTGGGCTTTATTCACATTAGGTATTAATTCAGGATTAAGAATTAGTGATTTGCTGAAACTTAATATATCAGATGTAGTAGACACAAATGGAAAAGTTAGAGATAGAATAACGGTTCGAGAAAAGAAAACTTCTAAACCAAAAACCTTTCCTTTTAGTGAAAAAGTAATAGAATCTTTAACAGAATATATTGCTTCTCTAGATAAATCTCAGATAGTTTTATTTGGGTCTAGGACAGGCGATAAGGCAGTCAGTAGACAACATATCCATAGAATACTTAGTGAAGCAGGAAAAGAGGTTGGTATAAAAGAATCCATAGCTTCACATTCACTCAGAAAAACTTTTGGACTAATGGCGTATGAGGCAGGAGTAGATATTACTAGAATTCAGCAATTACTCAATCACTCTTCACCAAAAGAAAGCTTACGGTATATTGGAGTCACCCAAAACGAGTTAGATGATGTATATATGAATTTAAACTTATAAAAATAGGAGGAAAAATAAATGAAATGTATATGTGGTTACGAACAAGGTGGAAAATGGAATGCAGAAATGTGTACTTATGATGAAATTAATAAAGATGGAGAAGAATTTATTTTAATTCAAGGTGATTTCACTATAGTAAATAAAAGTGATTATTATCACAGAACTATTGAAGTTTCTTTATTTTCTTGTCCCAAATGTAATACTGTTCAGATGTACAAAGGATAGGTAAAAAATGAGAAATTATCTTAATTTAGGAGGATTTCAATATGGCAAAAATTGAAATCGGAACAATTGCCCATGTAAATGAAGCTGATTATCCATGGGCTATGATTAATAGAACAGGAAAATTAAAATCTCATTTAAAAAAGTAAAAATTACAGGATATCATGAAGAATATTACGAAGTAGAATACTTAGAAAATGAAATGTTACAAAGAGACAATGTAAATCAGGGAGGGGGTTCTTTTCAGGAAGAAAGATATAGTTTTGGCATTAAAGTGTGAAAGGAGAAAATCAAAATGAAGCAATTAACAAAACGTGAAAAAATTATTAAAGTCTTGCTAGGCTGGAGAAAGGATGAAATAAATAATGAATGTAATTCCATTAATCAAAACAATTCTTGAATCATTTGAAACTCTAAAATATGAAATAGATTCTGTTAATCAAAAAATTAGAGATATCCATTCAGAGCAAGATGACCTTTTACATGAATTAGAACTTACAAAATTTAATGCTTGTGAAGGATACCAATTATCTAAAGAACTTCAAATATTGAGACATAAAAGAAGGCATTATAAAGATCAGGAAGAACAAATGGATATGATCAGAGGGGTTATAAATAAATATAAATGGATAGTTAATGATCTGAAACCTTTGGTTAAAATGCTTGAAGAAAAGGAAAACCATCAGATACATAGACAATATACTCCAAAAATAAGGACTAATTTAAAGTTAGTTAAATTAAAAGAGTTGCAAACTGCAAAGTAAAGGAGTAAAATAAATAAAATTATTGAGGGAGTGTGTTAATTATGAAAAAGTTGTTAATCTTATCAATTATTGCGATAGTAACACTAACTGGGTGTGTGGAGTACATAAAGGAGATGACGCATTAGGAAATAAATTTACAGTTAAAAGTTATACACAAGGAGAAGGTTTTAAAGCAGATGTTTATGTTTTAGTGGATAAAAAGTCTGGTGTAAATTATTATTGGATTAATGCAGGTTATGGAAAATCTCTATGTCCTATCTATGACAAAGAAGGTAAAGTTGTTATTGATAAAGTGGAGCAAGAGTAAAATAAACTAAAATTAAAATAAGAAAGAAGGAATTAAATTATGCTAACAAAACCTGAACATGGATGGGTTAATGTACAGTTAGAAGGATTCTCAGAAAGAGCAAGTTATATGACTGATATTCCAAATGATTGTTTAGATGCTTTTATCTATGCTTTACAAAATAATTCGCCTACTGTAATTTTCTTTGATGCTGAAGGTTGGGACTTTCATTTAATTGCATCGTGGTATCAAAGTTATGTAATTGTAGATAAAGATGATGTAAAAGTATTTGAGATTAAAAAAGACTTATTTGAGCTTGCTAAGGAATTATATGAAGACATCAACAATAATCTTAATGATTGGTTAAATTGGGGTTATGCAGATGATGAAGAAGAGTTAAAAGAATATAGAGAAAAACTTATTATGAAATTAAATACATTGGGAGTAGAACTTTCAAAAAGAGGAAAGTGAAATTATTTAAGTTGTTTAATTTAAGTTAAGTGTAAACTGATTCGACAAAGGGCGAACAGTTAAGAGGAGTAATAAAAATGAGCATGTATACAATTCCAGTTAAATTCAACAAAGATGATATCCTTTATACAACTAAGCAAATGAAGATTGAAATTAATTGTCATATATGTGAAGGAACTGGTAAAATTAAATATAATGACAAAGTTATGAAATGCCCTGAGTGTATGGGGAAAGGAAAATTTATGTCCAATAAAGCAGTTAATACAGTTATTGATGAACCTTATAAAATATCTCTTACAAAAATAAGTATAAATTCCAATGGTGAAATCACAGTAAAATATAAGGGGCATTGTGGATTCTCAATGTTAAACAGAGCAGAAGATAATTTATTTACATCTAAAGAAGAAGCACAGCAAAGATGTGATGAATTGAATAAAGAAAAAGTTTTTGTTAGAGTTGAAGATATTATTATCAAGGATTGTTTTAAGGAACAATTGCCCTCTTCTCGTAAGATCAAAGATAAATTAGAGTATTATAAGATAAACGGAAAGTTTAACAAATATATTTATATTAATAAAGACAATGTATTACAAGATGGATACATAAATTATCTGCTTTGTAAAATGTTAAATATTGAAGTAGTTAAAGCGGTTGTTGAGGTGGCTTAATATGGTAAAATAATTAAGAAAGGAAATAATTTTAATATGCAAACTCAAAATATAAAACTTATTCAACCAAAAGTATTTAATTTCAGAAAACATTGGTCTAAGAAAGTAAAACCATATTTATTTCATAAAGATGTTCAATATGCTTTAGATTATGGAATGAATTTGATGATGGAATTGTGGAAATATGAAAACAAGATAACTGATGAAAAATTAGAATCAATGAATGAGTATATGAAAGATTGGTATAATTGGACTCCATGTAGTCCTCCATATCATAAAACATCCTCTGATTATTGGTGCTATCATAGAAAACCATTGAAACATTCAGTAGGTTGGTATCAATGCAGACATTGTTGCCATTGGATTTGTTACTTTTGCATTGAATTAGGTAAGAAAATATATCCTCAACTCGATTGGTATATTGTATCTGGCAGAAGACATTCAGTAGCAGTTGGATTTAAGTATGGTCAACCTTATATGATATTTGATATACTCAATTTCGAAGATATGTCAGCAGAGAATATATTAGATTTCGCTGATAGAAAAATTACTAAGAGGGTTTATGAGAAAAAATGGAAGAATAGAAAGTAAAAGTGGTATTAAGAAAGAAGGATTTATTATGAAAATTAACAGTATGCGTTTTACAATGGGTGATAAAGTACAATGCCCGAGATGTTATGAAACCAATACTCGTAAATATACTAGTGATACTACAACCTTTAATCAAGGTAGAGGAGTTGTTAATACAGATTATCATTGTAGTGCGTGTGATAGTAATTTTTCAACACATACTAATTTCAATTATCAGATAACCGAACAGGAATCATGTCTTTAAATCAACATGAGAAAGGAGGATCAAATTCAATGAAACAAAATAAACAAACCAATTGTTATTGGAACTCAATAAACATAGACAATAAATCTGCAATGATAGCGTTCTATGAATATTATCCTAGACAAGAAGATATTGATAAAGGAATTACTAGAATTTATCATTTAGGATTTGGTGTAGGAAATAATAGAAAGCAAGTTTCTGAATGGATGTTTAATGGAAAGCAATATATTCATCATAAGATTACTGGCACTAGTAATATTAAATTTCTTATTTGGGCAAAGAATCAAATATTAGAGTTTGAAACGTTTATCAAGAGTAAATATGATGTTGGTAAAATTAAAATTGTGATAGAGGGATTAGACGATAGGAGGTTTAAAGTATATAAGAAGGGAATGGTTAAGTATGGATATGAGGATTTATATGGTTGGAATAAGATGTTGATTAAGGTGATTTAAGAAAGGAGAAATATAAATGCGATTAATTTCTAAAACTGAAAACAATGAGAAAACAATTAAATTCACTGTAGAAGAGTATGAAGATTTATTAAAAATCTTAAACCTCTGTACTCCACCAGAACATCGTAATTATTTATATAAAGTTATGTCAAAAATGTTTGATGAATTATATGACATGGATTTGGTATAGAAAGTTAGATTTATTCTGCACAAAATTAGAAAGAAGGTCTTATGATGAACATTTCTGAAGACAAAATTAATCAAGTTTTAACTAAATATAATCAATTAAAGAGCATAGATGTACATATTAATAATTGTGATGACATTGTTATCAAAAGACAAAAAGATATGATGTTTGGCAAACTTCTTGGTTATGAGGAAGCTCTTAAACAATTAGGAATTATTGAATAAAATAAAAGGAGAATTATCAAAAATGAAAATTACAACAACCCTAGAAGTTTCCAAACAAGAGAAAACTATCATCTACAATGCATTAGAAGCATATATTAATCATCTTACAGAAATGCTATCAGACAGTCCAGAAGGTACTTGTAAGACGTTTATTAATGCAACCCTAACAGACACCAATAGATTGTTATCAGAGATGGAATTGAGTATGTAAAGGAGATAACAATGAAAAATTTTGATTTAATAGCAACATGTAAGAAATGCAATTCAAACAATATTAGGTTAATTAGACAAATGGACTTCGGTATGGATGATTGGCAAAATCCTACTGGAGATATCATATTTAAATGTTTAGATTGTAAAGAAATAGAAGTATTACATTTGGATTATGAGATGATATATTAAGAAAGGAAGAAAATAAATGAGCATAAATTACTATTTTATTAATAAAAAAATACGTGAAGAAAACAATAAGAGATTAGAAAAAATTAAATTCTTAGATCCAGAGGTAATGTTAAAACAACTGGTCGATACTAACCTGTTTGAAGAAGTATCAAGACTAGAATATAAAATAAATGAGTTTATAGACGAAGTAAAACAAATAGCACAACTAGAAAATCCATATATTCATATTTGTCAAAATGCAGGAAGTTGGAATACTTTATTTGCTAAAACTGAACATTATTCTACTTATATGGAACTATTTCTATTCTATGATTCAAACAAAAGTAATTTAATAGTAGTGGATGAATATGATAGGGAATTAACTTGGCTTGAATTTGAAAAACAGATTTCTAAAAACGAAAGACCTAGAGGTGATTATAAATGTAAAAAGAAATATGATTGGAGTAACAATGACGATTTTAGTTAAATAATATCCCACTAAAGACATCTTTTACGGGAATTTAAATAAAGAAAGAAGGATTAATATATGGAAGATAAGATTAAAAGAATTGTTGAAAATGCATTGGTCAAATCAATTGATATTCATAATGTTGAAAATGAATCGTTTATTTGTAGTATTGAAACAACTGTTGATATTAAAGAAAACATGATTCTTAATTTTAAAGTAAAAAGCAATAGAGAATATAATTTCAAATATAGAAATTATAAGACAACTGTAAAAAGAATAGAATTAAATGCAATTGTTGATTCGGCATATGATAACGAAATCTTAGAATGTTATGTTGAAATTATTTCTATAGATTAAAATTCTACTTTTATTTGATAAAAGAAAATAAGGAGGAATAAAATGTCAGATATACAAACTTTAAAAGATTATTTATATAAACGTATATTCCACGCAGAAAGCAGGGTAAAAATATTTAAAGAAAAGTATGGTAATAATCCAAGCGAAAAATATACTTTTTATAGTGGTCATACTTTAGGATATTGGGAAGGAACATTATCCACATATCAAAATGTTTTAGATGAAATAGAAGTAATGGAATTGGAGGAATAAATAATGTATAGTAGTAGTTTAGATTTTTGGTATAAGAAAGGCAGGAAAGAAGCAGGAAAGGTTAAATTGGATGGAATATTAAAACCATATACAATTATTGACAATGAACCAACATCATATCCAAATCAATTATTGTATGAATCTACATCAGTATTTAACAAAGAAAATATTAAAGAATTTAATTGGAGTGATATTGATGGCAAGATATTAAAGATATCTGTATATGAGAATGATCTGGGCATAAGTGTTATTGGAATAGACGAAACCAATGGCAATATATATGTTCTTTATACTAAAGTTATTGAGGAGTAATAAATAAATGCAATACAAATCAGAACACATGAACATCAAAGTCAATAAAAATGAGACACTATTACAATTCATAAGAAATAGTGAAAAGGAATTTAATCTAAATGTTGCCAATCTTGGAGCAATGACAGATAAGGAATTTAATGATTATATTGATTTTCTTGATGATTTGTGGTGTAAGTGATGATGCATAAATATTTCAAAGAATTAGATGAATCAGATAATATCACAGGATTTTGTAGTATTAATTATAAGAAAAATGAAAAGTTATGGGAGTATTTTTCTAAGGTATATAAAGCAGTTGAAATTACTGAAAAAGAATATGACAGATTGAGGAGAGGAATAAGCAATGAAACAAAGAATTAATATTGATCAATTACAAGAATTAACTTCCGATCAACAAAATAAACTAAGAGATTTGTGGAAGCCAAAACAATATGATTATGTTGCTTATACTTATAAATATTATGAAGAATTTACTACAAATGAAGTTATTATTAAAGGACTATATAATAATGATCCTAATTTTGTTGAAGAGGTATCCGACTTAGAAGGTGAATATGTATTTCCAAAAAGTAATTGTTTGCCATTGTTTGCCATTACTAAATATTGGTCAAATAATTGAGATATTGGGTAATGATTGGTATGACGAATTATTCATTTGTCAATTTTATCATAATGAATATTATGTTGAAAATTCATATGATGGAGAATTCGTTGATACGTTATGGGAAAAGGTTAAATCTATACTTCGTTCATTGAATGGAAATAAGAAAGGAGTAAAATAAAAATGCCAAACAATAAAGAATTATTCATGAGAGAATATTTATGCAAATGGCCTGAACCATCCAAAGGATATCAAGAAGCATATAAATTATGGATAAAATATCATTATGAATGTGAAAGATTTGATCAATTTGTATGCAAAGGTAATTTAGATGAATATGGATTCGTTAAACCGACAGATATGCATGAACGAATTTTAATAAATCGTAATTCTTCAAATTTAATAAAAGATTTATACCATAATGCAAAAATATTTGGAATTAGTAATGAAGATTTAAAACGTGCCAAACGAGATACAAATAGATTAACTTGTAAGGTATTAGAAGAAGAGTATGGGAGGTTGTTTAATGAATGATCAAGACAAACTAAATTTCAAAGAAAAATATCAAAATAATCCAGTCGCGTTTATCGAGGATATGTGTCCAAATATTAAACTTCATGAATATCAAAAAGCCTTATTGAATTTAATACATAGTAACAAGTATAAGACAATTTCATTTTCTAATGCTCGTATGAATCAGAAGAAATGGTTAGAGAATATGAGATTAGAATATATGAAAGCAATGAAAATGAATTTTCAGGTATGGAGTCCAAAGGGCATTGATGTTTATGAGGGTAGTATATTGGTTAAGACAGTAAAGAGTAAGAAAGGAGATAATAAATAAATAAATGAGCAATACAAGTTTAGATTATAAAAACCAATTACAAGAATTATTATCAAGTGCTTCAGGTGGTGTAGATGATCTTTACTATTCATTAAAAACTGAATTGCAAAATGAAATTCTGGGCGAGAAAGTTAAAAGAGAAAAGATAGATAAGGAAACTAAGGAGCTTTATGATTTATTAAATAAAAATGTTTGTGAGAAAATTATCAGAAAGAAACTACCTTGGAAGATTAGGTGGTTTAATAAAGTAAATTATCGTGGAATGGGAATAAAAAGCTCAGGACTCATAATGATTTCTTTTTGTTTCAATGAAAATTATAGCAATAGTTTTGAATGTACTTTTTCAATAGAAGAAATTAAAAATTTGATGTAATTATCCCATAAATTCTTTAATTTCTGGGAATATAAAATTAAAAGGAGAGATTATTTATATGGGAAATTATACTGGTATTAGATTTAAAGGTTATGTAAAAGAATATCTTAGGGATGAATTTGAAATAATTGCACTAGAGGGGGATTGGGATAAATCAGAAAATAGCGTATTTAATAGATTTGGAGAAGTAAGGAGAGCATCTTTTATACCCTGCGGTAGTTTGTCCTACATGCCTGATGAATGGGAAGAAGATGAAAAAGATACAGACGGATTTAATAGGACATGGAATAAAGAAACTGGTTACTGGACTTTTCAATGTAGTCTTAAAAACTACGAAGATACAATTGAAAAGTGGTTTGAAATTGTACCATATTTTATTGAAAGAATTGAGCATCTTGAATATTTTTATGAATCATGGACATATAGTAAACAATATGATTTGATTGATAATGAGTTAGTAATGATTAATGAAAAGTTTGAAAAATATGGATATGACATTAATTAGACTTAGCATAAAAGCAATTTTTGATCCTATTATTTAAAAGGAGGTTAAATTATGAGTGGATATGGAGACCTCATCCCTGCTTACGAAGTATTAAAAGTAATAGCAAATGAAGCGAAAGAATCACAATACAAAAACATGAGTAATTCAGAGTTATTAGATTTTTATAGCGAATTGGGATATTGGAAACTACATCATACTATTATGGATGTCAGAAATGAAATATTGAATAGAATGGAAACAAGTAAAACAGATTAGAATTTACATTTCGTGGTATTACTAATTATACAAATCATAATATAAATATTCGCTTGCATTATACCTCCTATTATGGTATACTTAATGTATGGTAAATTATATAAGGAGGTACATAAAATGAAAAGATATAGTGCAGCAGACGTAATATCGAATACATTCTATCTAGACTACGCTGAAATGAAAGACAGCAAATATAAACCATGGCAAACAGACAAACCAGTATATGTTGTAGGAAATGACTATTATTGTGCAGGAAAAATAGGAACAAATCCTGCCAAATCCACTAGGAATGGTACAACTGAATTTGATTGGGTTGCAATTGATTCGTGGTATGCAGAGAAAATTGGTTGGCAAGTATGGGAACATAAATGTAAATAATTAGGTGTAATATTCCAAACAGTTAATGATTCTTTTGATTGTTAATTGTTTGGGATAAATCTATATGTAAGGGAGGTGATACATAATGAATTGTTGGAATTGTTCCAAAAAACATAATTGTTGGGATGATAAATATATTGAATTTGAAGTATTAGATATTGGTTGTGAGAAATTTGAACAAGAAGAAAGAGTTAAGGAGCAAAATATGAGAAATGATGGTCTAACTATTCAGGAAGGATTTGTAATGGATCATTTGGTTGAAGCATGGAATCATTTTGTTAATCTTGAAAAACAACATCCAAGTGAAGTGAATGATTTTGCAGATGGGATACATAAATGTCAACAACAATTAGCAATGAGGGTTTTGAGAAGAGATTATCCAGATGGTTATCCAACTTGTAAATAATATGCAAAGGAGTAATCATATAATATGATTAAAATAATCGAAACAAATCTATCCATAGATGAAAACAACATAATCAAAGATCATCAATCAAGAGTAATTGAAGTAGAGTCTTGGGATGAATATGTTCAAGAAGTAAAAGATGCTAAATCAGTTTCTAGAAGTTCTGTACTTGGAAGTTTACATGGAAATACAATTCCAAGTAGTGCTGTAGTAGAAATAATAAGTTCAGATGATTTTCATTTGGATTGTGATGTTGTTAATAGATATGGAATTTTATCAAAGAAGTTGGCTTATGTAATTAAATAATTTAAATAAAGGAGAGATAATACATAATGATAATTGAATTAACATCCCAACATATGCAAGATATTGACAGTGGTAGGAAATTAATTATAGACAATGAAGAATGGCAATATGTATGTCAAGATGGAGAAACTAAAATTGATGAAAATGGTAAGTCTTATCGATTTATTTACAGAAGATTATCAGACGATAAATTATTCCGTATTACTAATTATCTTTGCAGATTTGGGTATGAGGATTATGGATTTGAAGATGGTTCACAAGATTGTAATGCTTATGAAGTAGAAAGAAAAGAAGTTGTTAAGTATGAGTGGGTATATGTGAAATAATTATAATCTAGATGATTATGTTCCTTTTGTGTGGGAACCTTAATGTAATTGGATTAATTTAAGGAGGTGATGAGAAAATGATGGGAGATAATTACATGGAAAGAGACAAGTAGAACTTAGGGAGTTTATTCTCCCTTCAAATGAATAAATAATTATGCTTGCATTATAATAGTAGATATGGTATAATTATTAGATAAGGTAAAAGGAGGTGATAATACAATTATGTGTTTTGTAGAAGTTGACATTGATGCAATTATTGAAGAACAATGTAAAGATGCTGAGTTCAAAAGGGAATATGAGAAAGTTAAGGAAAGATATAGTGGTAAGAATACTGGTAAGAAAAGATATAGAGCAATTGATGGGGTTAGGGAGAGAAGGATTAAGAAGTGATGTAATGTAAATTTGTTTTATTATATGAGAGGAAGTTATGATACATATGATTGTAATAAATACTAATTTTTTATGTGAAAAATGATAAACAAACGGAGGAACGTTCAATGATTTCAACAAATAGCACATCCAACAGAGACAAATATATGATAATATTTTCAATGAGATTAGCAGGAGAATTAATGGCACAAGGTTTTCACATAATTAATATGAGACCAGATATTCATGAACCAAACAAAAAGGTATACATATTTAATAATACACCAGATTTACAAAATGCTATTTATAGTTACAAAATGATGAAATAATAAAATAAGGAGCAAATTCTTT
>Ga0209728_1001505_pt1 | contig 14047 bp, 14 predicted proteins | sample RifGroD1_FD_183997 | JGI IMG/M metagenome (GOLD analysis project Ga0209728, IMG submission 183997) | Groundwater microbial communities from Rifle, Colorado, USA - Groundwater D1 (SPAdes) (version 2) | ecosystem: Environmental > Aquatic > Deep subsurface > Groundwater | place: Rifle, Colorado... | reverse complement strand
TTCTGCTTTTATTTCTGGATAAAAATCTTCTCCATTGCACTCACGGCAAATTCCCCTATATCCATCTAAACATCTATCATCTATATCATAAAAATCTCTATTAATAGGTAACTCCCTATCACAAATTTTACATCGTTTATGACCGTCAATGGAATCTTTATGTCTTCTATCAATCTGGCATTTAGAGCATATATTATAAAAACCATCTTTCGATTTTTCATAGGTTCTAAAATTAATATTGTTTATTTCTAAAATGCTTTCACAATCTATACATTTCTTAAAACCTTCTGGAATTACTTCTTTTTCTATTTTCTCTACGCCAAATATTTCTTTACCATCTACACACTCTTTACATTGTCCTGTTAATCCATCTGGTCTATGGCAATCATGACGAAAATATTCAGTAGTTTTAGGAAAAGTTCTCTTACATTTACTACAAGTTTTTGTGTCTAATTTAAATTTTTCTTCCCATTGTAATTTAGATAATTCTGATTTATATATTCCTAAACAATCAATACAACAATCTTTATCTATTTGTTTATTTTTTCTAGTATAATCACAATACGCTATTTGTTTTGGCCTTTCGCAATAATCGCATTCATACTTCACTATTACATTAGATAAAGGCAATAGGTCTTCAACTTTAATTATTATTGTAGTACCTTTTTTAACAACGTATTTGTTTTTAACCTTTACTCTTGGAATTTTATAGCCTAATAATTCATAATGTTTAGTGGTGCTTGCATGGAGGATTACCTCTACTTCTTCTGTAATTAACATAATCTAATTCCTTCTTTCTATGCGTAATATTATTTCTGTGCGATATAAAATAAATAGAGTAAGAAAGCCGCACAGAATGAGGTAGCTACTCCTCACAATTTACTTCCTTACTCCCATGAACAAAAATTATGCCCACACAAACACCTAGCCAATTAAGACTAGGCATAATCTAAACACAATTACAACAACAAATAATCCAAACATTTCTGCTTGGATTATCGACTTGGTTATAAAATCACTCTAAATAACTCCCACATCTATCACAGAATTTGGCATCAGATTTACTAACTTTACCACAAATTTTACATTGTAATTTATCTCTTACAGTAACAACTTTCTCAACTTTATCTCCAACATCATTAAATCCCTGCAATTTTAATATAATTACATGTGAATTTTCTTCTAATACTCCAATATTTCCATGCTTAAATTCTTGTTTAATTTCAGAACCTTTTACAGTAATTCCATCATCAAAACTTTTAATACTATTCAACGAAGAATAATTTTGAGCAGTAATATCTGAAGTAGAACAATTTGATGTAAGACTTGTTTGATAAATATCATTGTCAAATGATCTTAAACAATCCATTTGCATTGATTTATTAACTATATTAGTGCTATTATTACAATTTAAATTTGTATTAGTTATCCAAGTAGGGTTAATATCATAAGTTGGTTGCTTATATGTAATCCACCAAGGATTAGGATTAATTACTTGATTAATTTGTTGAGTTATTGGTTTTAATTTTTCATAAACATATTCAATTCTAATTAATCCATCTTCTATTTTATCTCCACGATATTCAGAAATTTCTTTTGTTTTAGGTATAAATTTGAACTTATTTTTAGCAATGTAATCATTTAAAAATCCTTCTAATTCAGTTGTCTCATTTGGACTAATTAATAATGACTGACCATTAAGCACATCTTCTCCATCTATTGATATTTTTACTTTTGCCTTCCGGCTCTCCATATTTTTGATATAAATAGAATACTCCGAACCAAATGGGATAGATATAATACCTTCCTTTTCTCTAAGGATTTTACCATTGTTTTTGAGACAGACAACCATTTTTTCTTGATACATTTTTATCATCCTTTCTAGAGCACTGACTAAACTCTAAATATTAAAGTCAGTTATTTTTATTCTGTATTGTATTTTTACAATACAAGAAACTCCATCAATTTCTTGATAGAGTCTATCTACTGTAAAAATATTAATTTAAAACTTAGAATTTATTGGATTTATCGGATACTTTATAACCCTATAAGTTATAAACCAATAATATAACTTATATAGCTATATTACATAACATCTTTTAACTAACCATTACATTCAGTAATATAACTCTGATGGTCATTCCAACCAAGGCGTTTCATTTCCAAACTCATCTCAAATAAAGCCTCAATAATACAATTAGGACATTCATCAGCATTCGTAATCTTCTCAAATGCTTTACCAACTAATGTATTTACAATGTCATCATGACGTTGCGAGCGACAATCATTGCACATACATAATTCCTCTAATTCATTATCTTCAACTTCACGACCACAACCATCACATGCTGATCCGTCTTTGCAGTCACAATCGTCACAATTACATTGATCTAGTCTGCGTTGTTCAACACAATCTGGACAATCGCATTGAATTATTAATTCTTCATTATCATCTTCTGAATAAGGTTTTCCGCATGTACAATTATACTCATCACAATTATCATTACCACAAGAACAGCACTTACAAAGATATGATTCTTCATCCATGCTCTCAATCTCTAAATCTTCAATTATATCATTGTCAACTAACTCACAAAATTCTAATATCCCCTTGCTACTCAAATATTCCCTTGTATCGCCAAAACTCATATCACTAAAAATATAATAATATGTCTCATCAGTTTCGTCATATTTATAATCACCTTTTTGATCCCACTTAGCGAATTCAATAAAGAATCCGATTTCATCTTTGAAAAAACTAAGACTAACATAATATTCATTTACATCAGAAGATAATTCAAAATGTTCACATTCCATTCCATAATCATTACTGATATAATCATAAATGTAATGCGCTAGAGCAAAATCAGTAACTAACATACAATCCATTTTTGTATCTAAATGAGAATTTAAGATATCTTCTACTTGTGAAATAGTATATTGAGTTTTGTTAATTAGCATTGTCGTTTTCCTGCCTTTATTATTTTATTTTTGTTAAGTTCAAAGCGTTATTATAAACTCTTCAAATTGTTCTATAGTATTATTTTTATTGCCATAAATTTTATGAAAATTGTCGTGTAATTCTGGAAGTATAGGCACTCCCCAATTATTTTTATGTTTTTCAATAAACAACTTATTTATTTTATTGATCTCATCAAAACTATAACCTTCAACTTTATCCTTAACAGCTAAATTTAATTCTTTTAAAATATCTTTGACAATTTTATTAAAATTATAAAGATGATGTACTTCTAATGTGCCATTTTTACCTGTAATAAAACATTTAAAATCAAACTCTTGAAGTTTAATATAAACCAATGGTCTTAATAAGCCTCTTAGGTGATTATTTAATGCACTTATTCCTCCTTGATAATTATAATGCGTTTTTCCAGAATTTTTATCAATACCACATTTCCTACATCTTCTATCTATACTAAATTTTACTTTAGATATTTTTTGAATAATATTCGGATGTTTTACGCAAGTGTATTCGATTTTACTTCTAGAATCTTTATACCAAGCATTATTTGTAGGTATTAACCCCTCGGAAATCATTAGATCGAAGAATTCTGTTTGCTCTTTTATTCTAACTTTCTCTTTATCTTCTGCTATACATCCTTTACATACATTTTTATTATATTTAAATTGCTGATAAGTACAAATTTGTTCTCCTAATTCAGTATGATATTCACATATATAATTTAATTGTGATTCTTCTCCTCCATATTCAGGATTTAATAATATCAAATGGTTTTCTAAAAATTTCTCTTTGACAAAAATAATTGGAAGACATGTACTTATTTTATCTCTACAATAGAAACATATATGAGTATTGTTTTCTAATAATGCTGTCGTTGTTACTTGTATGCCTTTTTCTCTATGTAAATTGCATATAAATGATAATGAACTATTTTGATTTTCATAATTACTTATAATTAATTCGCAATTTATATTATTAAAAACATCATTTAATTCTTCTGGAGTATATTTTCTTTGTCTTATACTTGATTCTTTACGGATGCATTTATCACAACAATTATTGTTCTCTCTCAACTCAGTTAAAGTTGTATATTGAACTCCTATTTCCTTATGCTTATTACATACATAAGGTATCTTGTCTGAAACTGTTTTATATGTATAATCTCCATATAAAGAATAATCTTTTTTGTTTAATTCAAACATTACGTCATCATTGTTATATTTTCTATTTTTATTCCCGATTTTTATCTTTTGTTCTTCTAAACTATTCGTACTTTCTACTCCATAAATCTTTAAATTGCTTTCTTTTGTTTTTATATATTTACATTCATCACAACAATCCTTATCAATTATCTTTCTTGCAAAATTGTATCCTTGATAAGTTTTTCTTGATATATTTAATTTACAATAATCACATAGAACTTCAACATATTCATTACTATTTTCTAATAAATCTTCAACTTTTACTTCAAACGTATCCAACATCTTCGTAAATGTATAACCTTTTTCTACGTAATACTTTTTATACTTTCCTACCCACTTGGTCATTAATGTAGTTGTTAACAACATTTTTAATCCCTCCTATCGAATTGAGAATTCCTAAATTTACATAATAAAAGAAGAGTGATCTAGGAAAACCACTCTTATCAGTAATTAATCAAGTGTCGACTCAAGATTAATATCTATCCTTTATAAAATTATCTAAAATAACTCTTCAATATCTTGAACAATTCTTGTAGCAATACCCATATCAATACATTCATTTGGGAATAAATATAAATCCTTATCCTCAACTTCTTTATATTTCTTAGGAGTAATTTTAGTATTCTTCAAGATAAATTCTTTAGTTACTTCATTGTCTTTTTCAAGAAACTTTGAGTAATCAATTATCTTATTTACATCAGAGATAATACCACTCGAACCTTTATGAATCATTACTCTTGAAGTAGGAAATAACAATCTCTCTTTTGCTGATAGAAATATCATTGCTCCAGCACTGAAAATTTTACCCATAGCAATTGTCGCACACGGAGTTTTAGATAGAGTAATAGAATCTATTAATGCATTCATAGCCGTTACATCTCCTCCGTCCGTATGAAGGAATATTTTAATCTTTACTCTTTGTTCAATTGGAATACCTTTATCTTTAAAATTCCAATCTATGATTTGTTTTGCGTGTTCTACACAAGTGTCATCAATAAAACTATTTATCCAAATTTCACGCCTAGCCAATCTGTTATAAAAATCTAGCAATGTTGGATCAGGTAATACTAATTTAGCCAATTCTTTAACTTCATCATCTTCATACAAATCATCAATATCGAAATTCTTAATATTCATAATACATTCCTCATTATTCTTTATTTTATTTAATTTATTATTTTATAAACTCAAAATCATAAAAACAATCCACGCCATTTTTATTGCATACGCAAATCATTTGGGATGGACTGCCAAATATTATATTTGAATATGTTTCCAAGAATAACCATTTTTAATATGAGAAATTTGTTGAAGTGAACAATTATCAATAATATTAAAAATTTCTGTATTCGTAAATCCATCTCTAATAAGTTCTTTTATTTTTATAACTATTTTGGTAGTAAGCTTTGCCGTGTGACTTCCTTCTCCTCTAATTCTTTCTGTTCTATTTTTATATCCCTCACTAGACACAATTTTTTCTAATGTTTCTACAGAATATTTCTTCCCATAGAAAGGGTTCTTTTCCCCGCTAATATCTGCATGATTTTTACTAATTTTTCGTCTTGTTTCTTCTGATATAATTTTATTAGAATTTCCTCCACTGTCTAAATTATATCCATAATTACAACCATCACTTTTAAAATATGCAATCCACATTTTTTCTTTTTCATTCATAGTATCTAAATTACATTGCTCAATTGTGTTCCATTTGAAATTTTCTTCTCCATATTTATTCCAAGAACGTTGTAAGTGAGTTGAATGATGTTTATTCTTTTTTAATTCACTTATATGAGTATATTTTCTTGCCTGAATATCTTTGCTTTGACCAATATAAATTTTACCATTAACCAAATTCTCAATCTTATAAATACCACTTATTTTTTCTCTTAACATTCTTGAACAACTCCTTCTTTTATTGAACTTTTTATAAAATAAAATAAATACTATTTTTCAATAGTATTTAAGTCATCTCTTAATTTTTCTGTGTTCCTAAATACAAATATTGTCCTATCACTATTTTCTTTATCTGCTTTAATATCTACAATTGGATTATTTAGTCTTAATAAACCCCTTGCTACTTTTGGTTTAAATATAAGGATAAATTCCTTCATACTTATACCACCTTTATTTTATTTTATTTCCTAAATATAACTATTAATAATCATTTCCAATCCTTTATTATCATCCCATATAAACGATTGTGCTTTCTTTTGAGCACCAACATATCCACTATTATAAGTCCACGCATCTGTCCCACAAATAGCACTTATCCATCTAAAGATAATTCCATTCTGTTCATCAACCATTTTTTCCTTATGAAAATGTGACAAATGAAATTCCCTATATTTTGCTTTTCCCCATAATTCAGGAACATCATTTTGCATACAATAAACTATATTTTTACGTTCGTCTGCCCCATGTGCGAGTCCTAATAAGTTTTTCCCTATCATTATGTATTTGCGATTATTAAACACAGAATCAACTTCTACATTATCATTGTTTAGAAAATGCCAATACATTGCTTCAGTCATTGTAAAAGATGTTATTTTATCATGATTTCCTCCAACATATATCACTAATACAGGGGCAATGTCAGATAGTTTATGTATGATTTGAATTATATTTTTGAGTAACAATTTATACATTACATCATATTTTACATCTGTATCTTGTGGTGTTTGTTTTGTTGTGGTATTGAAAATGTTATCAATATTGCATACATCTTGACCAAATGGAAATATTATTTTCTTTATATTGTAATGTTTTACTTTTTCAATAATATCATTAATTACTTGCCATAATCTTTGTATACCAATTTCTGTTGAATATTCATTTCTTGTTTCATCAATACAACAAAGTTTATCAATATGTACATCTGCTAAATTAATTTCTAAAGTTTTCCCTTTAATATGATAAGGGTTTTGTTCTACTACAGGACTATCTAGATCTAAGTCTTCTAAAGCTGATTTAATCCAGTTGGTATCAAATGACTTAATATATGGTTTTACACTAATTTTTGATGAAAATAATTTCTTCATTCCATCAACCTTACTATTGACATTCCAAATACTATGTTTAGCAGAAATTAATTCCCATGCTTCAGGATCATAATTATGTGATTTAAGAATAAAATTTACATCTTTTAATTCCTCATCAGATAATAAAATAACTTTATCAGAAACTTGAGAACTATCATTCTTAATTTCTACAGATTCTTTATAATTTGCCAAAGGAGCAGATTCAAGTATAATTTTATCATTTCGCATGATATTATCTTTTTCAGCAACAATACCTTTATCTTTTACATCATTTGCTTTACGATATTTCTTAAATTTACTACGAATTGCTTCTGCCGAACAGTAACCATATTGTGATGCTATCTCAAACCAACTCATTTGTATTTCTTTGTTATATTTTTTATAGCATATTTCTAATAATGTTTTATCCAATAAGAAATGGATACCACCTTTTATTTTATTTTATTTTATTGTTATTTTATACATACTCATTACTCTTACAAATAATCACAGGATACCCGTTACTTAAAACTCCATATTTTCCCTTCAGTTCTTTATTTACTCTAATCCTTATGTATCCTAATTTTTCTAGTTCTCCTCTCATCTTACGAAGTTGAATTTCAGTGACTTCCCATTTATACTCTTTAGATAAATATAATACAATTTCTTTCTCAGTAGTGTAATTCTTTTCACTTACCAACTTTTCAACAACAGAAACAATATTTTCAACTCTCTCATCACTTTTCTTAGTCGTTGTTCTGTCTTTAACCGATTCTATTATTTCTCCTGTTTCATAATCAACATCCCTAGAAGCAACCTTTTTATATTGAGGGTAAATATTTTGTGCAACCTCTAACCCTTCTGTTCTATAGAACATCTCATATGAAGTACCTTTTACTGTATATCCGTTTTGTTTCCATTTAACTCCTTGAGATTCAATATTGTTAAGTTGATCAAATACCCATGAGGGGATAGAATAGAAACTTACTCTTTGAGTCGTTTTATTTGCTATTGCAATTGCTTGAGCTTTTGCAAGCATTTTAGGAGGAATTTTATCATCATCTAATTTCCTTATTAAATCATGATAAGTTAAAACAGCCAATCTTTGACTAATTCTTTTTAGATTATTAACTGCCGTTTTAGTAATCCTAGCTAGTTCCCCTAATGAAACAAAGAATACAGCATCTCCATCTGAATTCATATAATTTTCACCATAAATATTATTTTGAGCTATCCCTGCCATTACTAAAAATAATTCTTTAACATATCTTATATTTTTATCTGTTTGAGGACATAAATCCATAAACTTATTTAAGTTCATTGTATTAATAATTAAATCAAGATTTGTCTTTTGTTCAATACTCCATTGAGTTTCTTTAATAGATAAATTGAATATAGTTTTAATAAATTCTATAGCTCTATATTCACTCTTAAATCCACCAAGTTTTTCAATTAATTGTTTAGTATTTATAGATACTCCACATTTACCACTATGACATTTATAAAGCCATTTCCCTTCATTAGTTTGAAATATGCTCGCACTTGGATTACTATCTTTATGAAATAGACATTTAACAGATGAAGGATATTTAAACTCTAATAATTCAGCCATATTAATGTTATAATAAATGTGATACCAAAAATCCTCCTTATTATCAAAAACTAAAGGGCCACAATTCAAACTAGTTTTTAAATATTCTGCCTCCCTATTTATCAATGCTTTAATATTATATCTCTCTTTTATAGAGGGAGAAGGTTTGGGATTACCTAAAACCTTGGCACGAGAGGGGTTTCCGAACTGTTGAGAAACAGTGACCATTAAATTAAAGGAGTTATTTCTATAAGTATATATATTAGTCACCCTTAACCCTCTCACAATATCCTTAATCTTATAATCTTTATTATAGATTTTAGGATACTTTACCATTAAATCTTTAACCTTATTTATTTTATTATTATTTATTTTATTATTACTTTTAATATTTATAGGTTTAGAATCCTCTAATACAATACTATTAGATAAACCTATAATATAATCACTATCCAATATATTACCAGAATCAAATACTATATTTTTACCTGCAAAGAATATTCTATTAAGATTCTTACATGTTTCATCTACTTCTCCAATAGATTCCATTAAATATAATAATATTCTCTTTGCTGTATTTTCATCGGTTATTACTTTATCAAGTACAAATACTAATCTCATTTTATGATGGTTTTCCTTATGATTAAAAGAAGTATAAACAAAGTTTGGTATTATATCTATCTCTTTACAATGTTCAATTATTTGGTCATATGTTTTATGATTTTCTTTTAAATATTGTTCTGTTAATATTTCATAATCAATTTCTGACATCTTTTTAGGTTTAACTGGTTTATTATCAATATCAATCATAAATACTTGTTGTGATATCCAATCTGTTTCTTGACCTCCGCAATAAGATGGTCTAATAGTTTTTCCATCCAATACGCTTTTCTTAATTTCTTCGATTGAATACTCTTTTGCATTATCAATTTTCATTCTATTGATAATTGCTCCAATGTCTGTCCTTGGTTTAGTTTGATAATTTACTTTGTCAATTATTAATTTAATTTTCATTGTTTTAAACATCTCCTTTAATATTTATTGTTTATCCTTAATAAAATAGTAATAAGTAAACAGGTGCTAAGGATTGCACTCTTCGATGATCAGTCTAGTTTACTTATTCGTGTCATTACAACACAAAAAATTCCTCTACAAAAATAAAGGAATTTAATCTACTGTAATTTATGATTATTTACTTAAATATTTATCTTACTCTTTCTTATTATCATCTAAATCCAACAATCCTAAATAATATTCTACATTTTCACCAACTTCAATATCCCTTGGTTCCCAATATCCACATAATGAACATAAATCAATTTCTTTATAATTAATATATTTAGGCCAATATCGCTCATGATTGCACTTGGGGCATACTGTATATTTTTCTTCTTTATTCATTTGATTAATCCTCCTTATAGAGAATATTGAATTAACAATTATTTATCTTCCTCTAATTGTTTGTGCTTTATTAATTTGCGAAATTACATAATTAGCAGTATTATCCAAATCTTCTTTAGAGATAATTTTACTATTTTGTTCTTGCAACCCTTTCACTTGTTCTTCTAAATCACTAATACGTTTTTCTAATTGATAAAAATAAGGAAATGTGCTACAATCTTCATTTAATGAGTAGCTTTCACTTTTATTCATATATTTTATCTCCTTTGTATTATAAAATCCATCCACATGACATAAAATGTAGTGTTTAAATTATTATGGTGATAGTTTTTATCTGGGTTAAACTATCAAACCCATTTAGTTAGATAATTATATTCACTCATCTAAGAGCCAATAATATTAATATTTATATAAATAACTTACTGCTTTCCAGCCCTGCGGATACTTTTGGTCAAGCATAATCATACCAAACCGTTTTGTCAGGGATTTAATCAATCTTTTCGCTTTACTCTTTAAGTTTTAAACTTTACACTTATTAAACTTTGAATTTTTATCTTTAAGCGTTTAGTTTTAAACTTTAAGCTTTACAGAATTTCGTGTTTATATAATTTGAATTTGACTTTATGTAAATCAATTCCTATTAATAAATATTTTTGTTTTTCTGTAAGATACTTTCTTTATAGTTATTAAACCAGTCTAAGTATCTAAAAAGACTTGTCAATTATGGTTTAAAGTTTTCGAAAAGCAGCAAGTAGTTATTTCTTAAATTAAATTCTAATACTCAATTTCTATTACTGTCAAAGCATTTGATGTGCTCAATGCTGAATCAATCTCACTCTCAAAATCAGAAATTTCTTTCTCCAATTCATTAATCTTATCTTTAACTTTAATTGGATCTACAAATTCAAATGAATTATTAAGAATAAATTCCTTCCTAACTTTTTCAAGTTCATCGGTGTTTGTTTTACCTTCCTTTGAGCCAAATAATCCAATTACATAATTCTCAGCTTTTTGATTTAATGTTTCTCCATTTTCTTTATCTATAATTTGAATAGAATGTACATAATGTTGACTCATAGTATTCATTAGAGTTTTCTTATATGCCATTCCACTATTTTTCATCTCAATTGCTTCTGCTACTGTCATTTCATTGTTACCAATTTTAACTTTTGTAGTAGCGTTAGATAAAACAGTTGCTCTTTTAATTGCATTTCTGCGACTAATTAAGTCATTTGCTTTATTCCAACTCGCTTGGATTTGTGTCTTAAACTCATCAACAGTTACACCATTAATTTTATCATTGGAATGTTTATTTGCCTTGCAATATACTCCTTGGGAAATAGTCTTATCAATTCTAGAACCAATTACTTTTAGTTCAGAAAGTGCTTTATGGATAGTCATTGTTTCAGTTGTCATTAAATTTTAATCCCCTTTAATTTTAAATTTTGATAAATTAAATCTTAAATTAGGTGGCGTAAGGCCAAAATATAAATCAATATTATAAATTATGAAGTAATTGCACTTGAAACCGAATTAGTTATAATCCGAGGAAGTTTGCACTTCTACAACTCCTTCATAAAATTTGTTAATCTAATTATAAGCATATAAAAATCTTTAGCATCTTTAAACGGTCTGGAAACCAATTCATTTAATTTCGCCTAGCAAAAACCATGCTTATTATGTTTTTTCTGTGAGAGTGACAATTGTGCACATCATCACTCTCGTTGTATTAATTATTAATATGAATAATTAATTATATAGTTATTCGTCAGATTCTCCATCTAAAGACAAATACTGATCACAACCATTGATTGTAATATCTAGAATTCCTGGTTGCTTTTTGTTTCCTTCTAGTTTATATAATTTTGTTGACCATTCACAAACACTAGCTTTTACACAAGATTCACAGAATTTATTATTTAAGTTCGCCATTGTTGATTTATTCCACCTTTTAAATTTTATTTTATTTTACATTATGAATATATCATTTATATTAAAGAATTTGCCTTACGCTCAAATATTGTAATCGCTTTGCCTTATATCCAATGATATCTATCAAATATAAGTAACTTACTGTACAATACAATATTAATTATGTTACTCTACTGCAATTCCCTTCACAGCATCAGAGAAACCCTTCCCTGCTTTAAATCCGACCCTGAAAGAATCTTCAGAAACCCATTTTTGCCCTTTTCGATCACCAAATTGAATAGTTCCTTCTGCTCCTTTTGTTGCTTTCTTCTCAAATGCACCAAAATTAACAATTTGCACTTTTTCTCCATCAACTACGGCATCTTTAATTACATTAAATACTGCATCAATTGCTACCTCTGCTGACTTTTTGGACATTTCACCTTTAATTGCTACTGCCGAAATTAATTCCATTTTATTCAAAATTATTTATCCCCTTTTATTCTTATAATAGTATCTGCGTGTGTTTTACACCAGACCTGTGTTTTTATTTTGTTAACTATTAATTTATTTAACTTATTGAATAATTAATTTATTTCTACCTAAACCAAAGTCCATTAGTATAATGACTTCCCTCCTTGAATTAATATTTAAAAGAGGTTATAGAAAAACACTCTATACCTTATGACTCCGTACAGTAATACAGACTGAGGGAGTATAATTGATTTTATTATCGCTGTTGTTGTACTTGTTTATACAAATCTGTTTTCTTATACCATTTCTCGAATTTTAATTCTTCCAACTCGTCATCAAGTAAACAAAATAGTTTAGCAGTTGGACTTATTTCAAAATCTTTATCAAAATACAACATTGCTTGTCTATATTTATCAATTTTTCTACCTAAAAATCTAGTAGCATCCTTATAAAGATAATTATATAATTTAACTAAATTATCTTGTCCAAAAACATGAAATGAAAATGCTTGTGATTTTTGTGGTTTAATGTCTGCACATTTAATTCCATTTTCTATTAAAACATTTCTAACTCCTGTTAAAAAATCTACTGTACCCAACATAGATAAATGGAAATTATCAGTTTTTTCATAAACCTTAAAGAATACACACCCATCTCCATCTATATAACCCCTAATAAAGTGTGGCAGTAATTCTTTTGGTAAATGATTAGGAAATTCCAAAGTGAGACTCTTTTTAGGAGTACACCCATGACTTATTAAGTCTTTTGCCATTTTAATGCTATTGGCTGTAATTCTACAAGATGGATGTATTTTATCTCCTATTTTCATATCTCTGTATATAACATCCATAGTTCCATTGATATCATTTCCAAAATTACCTAAGTGATAATCATCTTCTGCTTTTAGAGCAATGTCTACTCTTCCACCCTTTGTCTTTCCTTCTTTATATTTTGGAATATAAACATTTCCATCTGCAAATATGAATCCTAACCAATATGCTTTCAATTCATTATCAATTATCTCAAAGAAGTCTTCATTGAAAGTATATTTTTTATTTGTTATATAATTATCTTTATTTGTTTGTTCTCCACTTCCTCGAATAGATATACCGTTATTTACCAATATATCTCTTATTACATCACTACGGACATGAATCATTTTACCAACTGTATTTAAAGAATCACCTTTTTTATAATTGGTAATAATATTAACTACGTCATCTTCTGAAATTATTTTTCTCGTCATACTATCCTCCTTTAATTTAATAAAAAAGAAGGGATAGAGATGTGTCTCACGACATGATATATCCCTAAAAATAACATAATATAATTTATTATTTATTTATTTATTTATTACATCTTATCAGATATATCTGCCATTCTACTTCTCCAAACATTGGGAAGATGTATACAACCAAACATATCCTCATTTTTAAACACTTCTATTGCTTTGAGCAACCCATTATTTTTA
>Ga0209728_1001504_pt1 | contig 14049 bp, 26 predicted proteins | sample RifGroD1_FD_183997 | JGI IMG/M metagenome (GOLD analysis project Ga0209728, IMG submission 183997) | Groundwater microbial communities from Rifle, Colorado, USA - Groundwater D1 (SPAdes) (version 2) | ecosystem: Environmental > Aquatic > Deep subsurface > Groundwater | place: Rifle, Colorado... | reverse complement strand
CTTTGGCCGACTGCTCATACGCGGAAGCTCGGCCTTGTCGCCATTCATCCCCGGTCCTTTCGTAGTCGCTCTTGGTTTCAACTGCGCATTCTTCAATAAATTCAACATCGCTCTTGATAGAGATTAGCAATTCGATTAGCTGCTTTTTAGTTAGGTTTGCAAACATGGTTATCCCTCCTTGCGCCGGTATTTGCCCCGGCTGGCCTTTGTTTTATTCCTCGTGATACCCTTTTGTCTCTCCAGTAAGCTTAAATAATTCTTGTCGATACCATTCAATATCCCTACCACCGATAGGAACCATTCCGTTGTTATGTGTCCAAATAGCATTTTTTAGCTGTTCAACTGTTAACTTCATCTTCGTTTCCTCCTTTGTTTTAGTCTGACACGATTAACGGTTCACCTATCTATAATATATCATGACCCTTAAAACGTGTCAAGTATTAATTGACACAAATAACGTGTCTGTGTATACTTTAGGGGAGAGGTGATTAAACGTGATTCACTCAAACCTAAAGGAGATTGTTGATCAGCGAGGTGTATCTATCAGGCAAGTGGCCAGAGACATTGGCTATCGTTTCGACAGCGTTCGGGCGATGTATAATAACACTATGAAGCATTATCCCCAGGATCTAATTAGTAAACTCTGTAACTATTTAGATGTGGGAGTTGGGGAACTATTGGAGCACAAAAAAGACGCTGGGGATTAACCTCGGCGTTAAGTATATTTCGAGCTTATTTTTAACCCTCGTTGCGGGGTTATTTTTTATGGGTTTCATGAAAGGATGGTGATGATGCCGGTGTCAGATGAAACATACGTGCCCGAAAAGGTCTGCATCCAAGTCCACAGAAGCATTGAAAAGCTACTCGAAACAGGGGAGAGACGTATGAATAGCCATGGAGTAGATATAACAGACCTTAAGATTATCATGGCCCAGCTCACCCAACTGCAGACAACGAATACGGCCGCACTAGCAGCCATGGAAGCTCGGGTGCGGGAATTGGAGACCAATCGTCATGAGCACGTGGAAAACGAACACATAGAAAACGAGCATAATGATAGTGTAAGATCACCACCCAACGAAACGTTCCTTGATAGGCCATCCGGTCAACTGATTATCAAGGGAACGTTTTTTTTGTTGGGTATTATCGTTCTGGCTGCGATCGGGCAGAACGTGAGCCCTGAGTTTTTAGCTAAGTTATTTTAAATGTAGGGAAGGTGAGTAACGTGAGTGAAATAATCTATGATTTAGTCTTCGATCCTGGCCATGGGGGCGCGGATCCTGGGGCAGTCGGGCCAACAACCAAGGAAAAAAACAACGCGCTTATCTTGGCTAAGAAAACGGCAGCAATCCTAGTTTTCACCGATCGCTTCCGCGTGAAGTTTACCCGGGATGTGGACAAAGACTTTTGCACTCCTGCGCCTTACAATGAAGATATGGACCTAAAAAACAGGGTTAAAGTAGCCAATGCACTGAGTGGCAAAGCATTCGTTTCCTTCCACAACAACTCGGCCGTGGGAAAAGCATACGGAAACGAAGTATATGCAGCAGCCTCCGGAGGCGAAGGAGAGAAACTAGCCAAGGCTATTCGTGCCCGGATGGCAACGCTGGGCATGGCGGACCGCGGGGTTAAGTTTTACCCCTGGTATGTGTGCAAATGGACCGATATGCCGGCCGTGCTTGTTGAGTACGGCTTTATTAATTCGGAAGAGAGCGTGATCTTGGACAAGATGGACCAGGCGGCCCTAACGATTGCTCAGGGGATCGGTGATTACTTTGGCGTGAATGTTAATGCGGCGAAGAAGGAGGATGAGATCATGGATGCAATTCTAATGTTCAGCGACGAGGATTACTGGGCGGCTAAGGATGTGAGTGCGAAGTCTGGCGGTATAGCTATGTTTGTTCGCCAAGGCGTTGCGCGGACTATTCCGGCGGATGCTATGAAAGCCAAGCACCTTATTGTGATTGGCGGGGCCTCCGTAGGTCACACAAATGAAACGTTGTTATCAGGAAATACCAAGTATGATACGGCTAAAGCGGTCGGTAAGTATCTAGGGTAGGATTTGTGGTAAACCTTAGAGCCGCCTACAATGCATGGTTTACATTAGTAAACTTGTCAAAATGAAAGGAATGATCAATGTGAAGGAAAAATCAACGCTCCTAGCAATCGGTGGAGTTGTCGCTATCACCATTGCCGTAATAATCTCATCAAGCATAGCGAAGCAAGCTGTCGATACAGAGCTGGTAAAGCAAGTCGTTTCAGGTCTTGTGGGATTTGCGGGGGCTGGTGTGGTGGCTGTCGCGAGTAGTTCGTCTACCACTAAAAGTTCTGATAAGTAATATATGGGTATGAAGAAAGCCCCTCCTGCCTAAATTAAAAGGCAGGAGGGCTTTTTGTGTTTATCCACGCTTCGTTTTGCTAAGCTCTAATTCGTGAATCCGTGCGGTTAAAGCTTGGGTCCGATCTTGGAGAGTATCGATTTTGGCCACATATTCATCCTTGAGTTTAGTTGTAGCCTCTAGAACACGATTGTTAGCCTCAACAGTGGAGGAGTGTATCTGAAGATCGGCCATTTTTTGCAAGGAGGCTAATTCACCGGCATGGGATTTTTCTAGCACTACAATGGCTTGTTCCTTAACTTCAATAACTCGAAGGTTCTGATCGACTTCGGCTTGTAGTTTTTCAAGCTGACGTTGGCTATCGGCGTGTTGGGTCCGGAGCAACTTAACTTCAGATTCCATCTCGGCCACTGTCCCGATCCGCGCCTCCAAGGTTTCATTCTGCCCGGTTAGCAGATCGATAGTAATCCGATTCGATTTATTAACCGCTTCTAGTTCGCTATTTCGTTCGGAAAGCTCCTTGAGTTGATCCTGAATCCCAGCTAGATCCAAACGAGCTTTGTCGCGCTCGGTTTCGGCATGAAGTCGGCTCTTTTCTACCTGGTCAACAATGCCCTGATGTATTCGCTTTTCCTGTTCAACACTCTCCGCGAAGTTTTCTTTCAAGTCATGCAGCTTTTGAATCATGTTCGTAAAAATAGACTCGGCATGGGAAAGATGATAACGAAGTTGCTGCATATCTTCGGTTTGCTCGGTGTCGTTACTGGCTAACAAGTTGGTCTTGAATTGTGTAACCATGGCCGAGAAAAGATCCTTTTGGCTGAGTCCTGTGCGCTCAACTAACGCCGATACGTCAGACATAACTTCATCGTTGGTGCGGACAGAGTAAAGTGGTGGTTTGTTTTTTGCTTCATCAGACATGTTCAATGCCCCCTTATAAAATATGTAAACATTAGACCCTTGATATAAGCCGTGTTGACTTAGGTAAACATGTAAACAATATGTATACATGAATTATAGCATTGATATTTAAAAGATGCAAGAGAGTCAAGTATCTGTACGAGCATAAAAAAAAGACGCTGGGGATTAACTTCCCGAGCGCCAACGTAAAAGGAAGAGCAATGATCACAGAGCTAGCAACGGTAAGAGCTTCAGTAGTATCAATGCAGCCCCGCCGATCATGAATGTATTTCCTAGAATTACAGCTTGAGCCGTATTGTCATTCCCGTGTGGTGCTGGTGCGCGATCAGGCAATTCATTTTTATCCGTCAGTCCCTTTTTCATCACCTCGACATACTTTTCAAAATTATCGTTATTTCTAAAGTGCTCGCCTATCTCAACTCGAATCTTTTCTTTTATACCGTCGGGCGTAATGTCTCGCTCATAAGTGATGGAATCCTTGGGTGGTGGTGTGTGTGTTTCCTCCTGCTTCTTTCCTCTTAAATTATTTCCTATTCTGGCCACAATGTATTTACCTAAGTTATTTGCTATCATAGCAGTTTGTATCCCATACCCTTCTGGTAGACCGACGACAATCTGCTTATTAGGAATAATCTGACTCCACATAGCTAGATTATATGCGCCAAGTTCAGGATTACTTTCAGACCAAAACAAAACGGATTGAGAAGGGTTATTTGATGGGTAGGGGTATAAGTAGTAAATGTTGCTTTCGGTAGCTTGAGCGAAGCGTGGTGACCTTAACGAGATTCCAACTAGAATTAGTAATGAAGCAATAGCAATGGTTCGCTTGATAGAAGATTTTCGCAAGACTAGGAACATATCAATCCACCCCCAATTTAACTCTTAATTCCTCCAAGGATTCAAGGAGCTTTTCCAAAGTTTCCTTATTCGGTGGTGCAATCCTTAATAGAATGTTTAATTTGGCGAACATTACAATTGTTTTCCAATACCATAATTCAGAGGTTATTCTGCTTCTTACTGTTCCAATAATTGGCTTCCTCATTCCATCCACTCCTTTGGGTTTATTGTCTTTCCGCCAACTCGAATTTCAAAATGAAGATGCGGTCCGGTTGAATTCCCCGTGTTACCACTTAACCCAACCACATTATCAGTTCCCCAAAGCTTATCTCCACCCTTAACTGATATCTTGGATAAGTGAGCATATAGTGTTACCCAGCCCGAACCATGATCTACCATTACGTAATTACCATAGACGTTATCTGAGTTGACAACAACAACCTTTCCTTCTCTAGCAGACCTGACCGCTGTTCCTTCATTACAAGCAATGTCGATTCCATGATGGTCAGCCCCTTTAAAATCCTGCGTGATAGATCCTTGTACCGGAAAGCTGAAACGTATCGTAGACGGCCTTATCTTTTCCGTGAATGTTAGTCCAGGCGGATATTTACTTGCTCCTGTTCCGATGTAAGGAATACTATCCTTTGTCGCGGGCCATGAAGTGACCGTGTCGGCGGCATTTGTTACCGCCTGTACGCCTTCTTTGGCTTTGGTATAAGTAACTGCAACATCGTGTAAGTCATCCGTCATGCGGCTAATCTGAGGGCCTACGGTGCCAACTATAGTTAAGACTACTCCTGCCCAAAAGAGATACTTAACGATATACCTTCCGGATGGAAAAGCTATTTGAATAAATGCTCTGACTAATACATAAAGGGCTGATAGTCTAACTAGATCGGCGATCACTTGGGCCACACACCTTTTGAAATTGTATCAGCGGCTCCCATGTAGCCGGTTAATGCACTAATAACCATTAGTGCCAAAGATGCCAAAGCAAAGGTATCGAGCAACCACATATATCGACTATACCCAAAGATATTTAACCCGAACTTAAAAACAAATAACGCGGCTGCCACTTTTAAGACTAGGTACATATTAGAGATAGCAATTTCTGCAGGGTTCATTTCGTCAACTCCTTTTGCCTGTATTCCTCCCTCGCCTTTAATGCTGTTCTCCAGCATACCTCTTTGAGCTTATCGAGCGTGTAAAATTCAAGCCTGACATTTTTCATAGTGTGCATTTCTTTAGTTAATTTTTGCTTAATTAAATCGTAGGACCCAGTAGTAACTACCATTAGGCTTAGTATTTGATCCTCAGAAAAGGTTTTGAATAAGGATCGATAGTCTTTATCCCATTTGTTTCCTGATTCGTTAATCTGGAATTCACCAAAATAATAACTTTTACCAAGTTTTTTATATTCAACTACGCCATAATTATCAGGGATTGGGAGCATATTGTTTTTCTCGAAGAATTTTCGTTCCTCTGATTTAAAATAGGTTAGATCCTGGGTCCCTTGAGAATACAAAGTTTTCATCCTCCATGCTACATAAATCCAAGACTTCCCTAGTCGATGTTGGATCTGATTAGGGCGTTTTTCGTCGTACACGTAAAACCAATCCGGGACACCTGACCATGACATTTTAACCCTTCGCACTAAATGATTCATCTCTAATCGTTGGGTGCATCGATGAGACATTTCGGTCGAAACGTTCCAAAATTCAAGTAAATGAATTTGTTCCTGAGACAAGCATTTTAAGACTTCGAGATGCTCCAGGACTCGTTGATCTCGTTTGTGCCCTTGCTTGTGGGTAGTTGGGTTCATAATCGTACACCTCCCCCTTGATGTCTTCGTAACGCAGGGCTATCTTGGGTAGTAGGTCCATTAATTCATGGAAGAGCTTTGGATTCTTCGCCTTAGATGGGAAATAAGGGACTTGAATCTCTGTTTCCTGGTCGAACTTATAGATAGCACGACCAGGGATCTTTGGAAGATAAGCAGCCTTATCGGAGTCAAGGATAATCTTCGAGTTAATGGGATCCGCCGTCCTAAAGCATATCCTTGTTTCGAATTGACTCTTGAACTCACTGAATTCATTCGCGCTTCCCCATGCTTTTGCTGATGGCCGCTGAGTTGCTGCCCAAACATAGATTCCTTGGGAACGATATTTGCGAACCGCTTTAATCATTAACTTCCGGCAATATTTATCTTCGCCAAGATCAGTGACCTCATCTGCAATAACAACAATGAATGGGAGTTGTTTCCCTAAAGCCCTGTATTCGATAATGTTATTGGCCTTGCCGCCGATTAGATCCTGTCGCCTTTCGTTCTCTTCATCGAGTAATATCAGTAGGTCTAATATCTCATCCATGTCATGTACCCATATGGCTCCGTAGTCTTCGAAGTAACGGAATTCCTTAATCTTAGGGTCAATGATACAAACGATAACGCGAGGGTTAAGCGGGTCCGTATTCAGCCTAAGAAGAGAGTAGATGGCTCCATGGAAGAGAACAGACTTACCACCACCTCTAAGGCCTCCAGTGAGGATCGTCACAAGTTCAGCTAGATCAATGACGACTGGCCCGTTCGCGCTCTTGCCAAGGAGGATAGGGAGATGCATTTTCTTTAAATAGGGGAAAGGGTCGAAGGAGAAAGGGAATGATTTATCGATAGCAATATTGCTAATTATCATATAGATGGCTCCACTGTTATGATCGATTTCACAACTTCCCCCAACAGCGGTGGCAAAGTGCTTCTCTCTTGATTTGAATTCTCCGTAGTCAATTCCGGCGGGTAAGTGGATTGTTAAGTGCCAGGTTTGCTTCTTCTTAGGTCTTACAGTTATCCAATAGATGATCTCCTGGGGGGTTAGTTTCTTGGGTAGTTGCAATTGGGGTTTCGATGATTCCCTGGGGGAGAGTAGGGTGCGTTTAAATATGAAGGGTTTAAGAGGAGAGGATCTATAGAGGATTTCAATGGTGTCATAGACGACTGAGGGGATTTCTTCGTCTGGTCCTCGGTAGACGTGACGCATGAGGTTGTCTTTCAGGTGTTCGGCTAGGGAATCTTTCGGCATGGCGGTCAGCTCCTTTTTGATGAGGTGAAAATTTTATTTTCCCCTTTGACCCTTCTTTTGAAGTTGAATTTGTTGAATTTAGTGGATTTGAAGACTACATATCGTTATGGACAAGTGGTGAGGTGGTAAACGTTGCATCAAACGTACTAATAAACGTTTGGGCTGTGTTTGGTACGTTGTACTAGTTCTTGGGCTATGAGGCGTGCATCGGCTGGGGTGATGGGGGCTGGGGGTTTACCTAACGCTCCCATCTCAGTCAGCTTCATCCGGAAACCATCCCGGAGCATATCAGCCATTTCTCCTTCCTCTAGATTTAGGCGCTTAATTGCTTGCTGGATATCTTTGTCTCGCTTACGTAGTCTTGCCTTAAGGATTGTTATGTCGCTCATGTGTGTACCTCCTGTGCTACATGTGTAATCTGTTGTGACTCAAGAGGGTTCTGCCTGTGTCACAAATTACCTGTTGAATATATATGTGCGTAGGTACATCATTATGTATATAGATACATCACTAAAAATAAAAAAGATCCCGAACTTAATAGTCCGGGAAAACAAACTCAATGGTTTTTCCAAGCCCGCGTGAAATCTTGGCAGCGGTCTTTAATTCGATATCTGTTTTTTTATCATTAGCAATCCTGTTTATTTCCGGTTGAGCAATACCACATATTAGAGCAAGCTGCCTCTGAGAGGAAGGTTTAATATTAGCTAACTTATTTTCCGCTAGTATTTCTTTTATTCGATTCACATCTCACCACCACAGGGAATATATTCCACATATATAGGCAAGTTTCCTGCTTTCTCATGCCATTTAATAATCCGGAAAAACATACTCTACTGGTTTATCGAGTCCTCGTGCAATCTTAATCCCAGTTTCTAACTGGATATCTCTTTTCTTATTGTTAGCAATTCGGCTAATTTCTGGCTGCGGAACACCGGAGCGGAGAGATAGCTCTTCTTGTGTTATATCTAATTCTTTTAAGATTTCCTTAATTCGATTCATACAATAACCCACCTGTAACATTAAATTAGTAATCCACTATGGAAAAAACTACTAAATTAATAATGTCACATTATGGGTTATAATCAATGTACGTGCATACATAATATGCTATTTAGGGTTAATTGAATTAATAAGCAGTGAAATGAATAGTCAAGCACACATAATTGCGCCTTAATTCGACTATAGAACAGGTGTATCCTAAGGATAGGAATTGACAGCATTGGTAACAGGCAAAAAGATAGCAAAATTGCGACAAGCTCAAAGCCTGACGCAAAAAGAATTAGCAGAAAGGGCGGGAATAAGTATTGGTTATCTAAGTCGGATCGAAGAAGGTGCGAAGAAGCCGCATTTCAAAACCTTAAGTAGAATTGCATTTGCATTAGGGGTTAAGATTAGCGAATTGAAGATAAGTGAAGTAATTAATTAGTCTTCGACAAATTACCCCTTGAAGATAAAAAGAACGTGTGTTCTAATAAACGGAGATTAAATGTTCTTGAGGAGGTTTGTATTTTGGGAACAAAAACGAAGACGAACGAGGATCAGTTCTGGAATGAGTTTCTCGATGAGACTAACGCACTGGTCGAGGTCAAGGTTAGTGAAGATGAAGGGGAAACATGGTGTAGGCGGAAGATAAGTATGGTGTCAGGATTAGACGAATCTGGCCTCAATATTGGAAACCTGTTTCAATTCAATGGGGAGAAGTTTAGGGTTATACAGGGGGACGAGGGGTTGATAGTTGATCCTCTAAAAAAGCCAGTCAGTAATAAAAATTCGACAAAACCAATGTAAAACAAGGAAGCCCGATCCACCCCTGACAAGAGTTTTCGGACTTCCTATCAAAAACACACTTCCGAAGAAGGGTTTTATGCTTTAATTATACCATTGATATTTTCTTCGGCAAGGTGGAGAAGAGGAAATATTATGCAATTAAGTAATAAAGACATGGATAATCTAGTAGATCAAGTGATTAATCGAGCGCATAAAAAGTGCTTACTTGAATCAAGCTTTCAATCCAACAGTGATAGATCCATAAATGCGCTGGAAAGATTAAAAGCACTAGGAAATGAAACTGCGGAAATACTCTTCGAGCATGAGAGTTTTCGGAGTCAAAATGATTATTTACTTCTATATAAAGTGTGTATTGAGAGTCTTTCGCTATCCTTAGAAAAGGAATAAGCCCTTGTAGCGTTCTCTCAGACATTTTTCGTAATATACGGGTAATAGACAATCAGGTCTTAATCCCTTGATTTATAGGGGGTGTCAATTCTCCAAACGTTAATTGCACGGAAATTACAAAACCCCCAAACCCTTGTGGTTCGGGGGTTTTGTTTATTTTAAGACTCTATAAAAACCTGCGGATTTCGACACGTAATAGACACGTAATAGACACGTAATAAACAAAAAAAATTAAAGGAGATCAATCGCCTTTTTAAGTTCTTCAATATCCTTATGGGTGTATACCTTGTCGGTAATATCTGTACTCGCGTGCCCCATTATCCGTTTGATGCTCACTTTGTTTGCTCCTGCATTATCCATCAATGTGGCGAAGGTGTGCCGGCAATCGTGCGGCCTGTGATCCAGTTCCAGCTGAGTCATGAGGGTCTTCCATTTCTCTTCGTAATAGTTCCAATACTTCATTTGTTTATCCTCGTGATTGGTAATTAGAAATTCATGGCCTCCTGATTTCCACCTAGCAACAAACGGGAGGATCTTTTTGTTGATCGGTATAATCCGATCTTTCCCAGCTGCAGACTTAAGGCCACCTTTCATAGTTCTGTTGTCGATATCTACATTGACATTTTCTATTAAAAGCAATTCCCCAATTCGCAAGCCCGTAAAGATCAGGATTAAAACAGTATCAATGAAATCCATTCTATCAACGTTATTAAATAGCAATTGTATCTCTTCGTCCGTAAACGGTTTTCTAGTACTTTCAGATTCATTTTGCCCGATCTCGACAAACTTAGAGTAGTCCTTGGTCACGATATCAGTTTCGAGAGCGTACTTAAAAAGTTGGTTAAAGAGTACCTTGATTTTCTTTAGCGTTCCATGTCCTCTCTCGCATTGATCAACCACACTTTGCATGTGTGGTTTTTTTAGTTCAACGAACTTAACATCATAAATTTCAGAAGATAGTTTATAGGCGGCATTATAACCATTTATGGTTGATTTTGTAGTTTTATCATTGAATTTTTGTTCTGACCATTTTTGGAATACTTCAGCGAATGTCACAGTAGATGCTTCCACAGAATATGGATTCTTATTAAACTCGGCGAGTGCAATCATGGCCTCTGGGCGGGTCTTGTAATATCCGAGGTTCCGATAAAGCTGCTTCCCTTCATCATCCCAACCAGTCGTTATTCTTATGCCGAACGGTTTTCTCCTTTTGCCTGAAAGCTTAAAAACGCAGCCATAACCATTTGGGTTCTTAATGTCACTCATCCCCTTTCAATTTTTCTGGTTGTAAAAGGGTAAAAAAAAATGCACCCCTTGTGACCACAGAACGTAGAGATTGATTATTTCCTATTCTTTTTTGATGCCATATAAGCAATAAAATTACTTATCTCTTCAGTTTCTTCATCAGTAAAATGTGTACCTTCAAAGTGTGCTGAAACGTTTCTCGGTACAAATACAACCCCTTTTTTTTCCTCCAGCTCGGCACGATGTTTTTTACTTAGCTCTTTGTTAACTACTTGAGCCGTATCATCGTCAATATAACCAGCGGCCTTTAGTAGTGATGTGCGATCAATAAGCCAATCTATGGGATTATTCGCCGCGATGCGCTCAAGTGTAGATAACCTAGGGGGGCCAACAATAAGTCCCATACAGATTAGAGTAACTTCGTTAACATCCTCCCCAATGTCTGCGGCAAACTGTTCGTAAGTTCTATTGTCTCTTATAAAGTCCACAAACTGTACTAACAGTGTCCTGTCGAAGCCATAAAGAATATAATCCGTAGATACATTAAAATAGTCCGCAAGCTTTTTAATGACATCTAAGCTTGGTTTTCTTGCTTCAGTTTCATACATGCCAATCATAGAAGTTGTTAACCCTATAGCCTTGCCGAGCTCTTCTTGTGTTACATTCTTTTTGGCCCTTAGATCCTTTATTGTTTTACTGATCATTTAACTCTCACCTCTGGTTGTATTATAACCAATAGTTATAATCTTAGTCAATACAACAATAAGTGATATTCTTAGTATGGTTTAGTAAGTTGGAGTATTCGAAAGAAAATACAGCACTACATACAACTTTTAGTTATATTTAAGGTTGCAAATTATAACTAAAAGTTGTATTATTAGCTCAGAAAGGGGGGAGGGATTAGATGGCGAACCACATTACCCAGCTAAGAGCTGGAGCTGGAATTAAAACAGCAAAGGAAGCGGCGCAGAAACTAGGAATAAGCGCAGGGATGATGTACCAAACGGAAGAGGGTTTAAAAAGACCTGGTTCGCTCTTAGCAATTAGGATGGCGAAATTATTCGGATGCAGGTTAGAAGATATTTTTTTGCCACTCCATACAACTAATAGTGACAAAATCGAAGAGAATGTAACTGATTAACACTTTAAGTTATTTCTGGAGGGGATCAATTGACTTTTGATGTTGCCGCTGGAAAGAGTATATCGATCCAAAAAGCTGCCGAAATAATGGGTAAATCCGAACAGTTTGTGAGAGTGGGGCTCCAAAGAGGAATATTACCCTTCGGCTCGGCGGTAAAGTTAAGTACGAGGTGGACTTATTATATTTCACCTTCCAGGCTTCTCGACTACGCCGGGGTAAGGCAAGAAGGAGTATAGGTTTACCCAATATTTTTTTTTTTTTAAAACTTTTTGAAGGACGAGCTGGCAATCCTTACAAGGTATGAAAATAGGATCGAGCTTAGAACTGAATTAGGAGGATTTATGAACAATTTAATTCCAGTTGAATATCAAGGGCAAAGGATTTTAACTACATCACAATTAGCGGCGTCATTTGGAACCGACACGACGATCATTAGTAATAACTTTAACCGCAATAAGGAGCGGTACACAGAGGGTAAACACTACTTTTTATTAGAAGGAGAAGCGCTCAGAGAATTCAAATCCACGAATCATCTAAATGATGAGTCGTCATTACGAATCAACAAACTCTATCTTTGGCCCGAACAACTCCCGAAGAGGCGCAGGGGGATCTCGACGCATTAGCCTTGCGGAAGAAGTGGAAGGAGGTCAAATAGATGTTGAGGACAATCCTTGAAGCATCAACCGGCCCAATGACCGACTCAGAGTTCGAGGAAATTCTTGATCTAACCACAAGAGACATTCTCATCAACCGTGTTGGCTTCGGGAGATTGACCAACCTTGCTGGGGTTGTCCAAGTGGCAGAGATTAGTTTTATCGTTCTCCGGAGGGGACAGGTAGCTTAAATAATGGGGGTAAAAGATGAGTGATCCATTTGAAAACGGAGTCCCCAAATACACAACGGCATCCAGCATTTATGACGCTCTTTGCGAAGTGACCAATACCGAGGAGATGGGCATATTGTCGGAAATGTTCGCCGATGTGAGCTATGAGGGTCAAGACTACTATTACACGGATAAAGGTAGCGCCCTCAAAGAAAAGTTTGAAGAATTGAGTGAATACGGCAGCAAAATGTGGGTAATGGATTTAGCTGCGTGGCAGACTGGCCAAACTGAAATTCATGATCTGGTATACGAGGCTCTGACAAATTCGGATCTAGCAAAGCGATTGGGTTTCAAAAAGATATTCATCGACAAGATGTTGGGCGGTGATAAGTCCGAATATGACGAGATTACCGAGGAATACATTGACGAACTTTCGGAACTTAACCGTTTTGAGAACTGGGAAATGATCAAGGCGTTCAACGTGGTTATGCAAGCACGGGGAAAAACGATGTACGTAACGCCATACCAAGGTTTTTGTCACGCTTTATACGATAAGGCGAAAGGTTTAAAACTCCAAGAGGAAACTCGATTAATTACCGAGTGCCGGGCCTTGCTCACAAGCTACGACGATTTCATGCTGGGGCTGCGTATGAACCAAGCACTACACGAAAGACTGGAGCGGCAATACAACGCTAAAGTATTACAGCTCCAAGCAGGCTATGAGGAAAAATTCAGACAGCTTCTAGCGATTGCCGAAAAGCAAGGCATTATTTTTGCACCTATCGAGACATTGAAAATGCTACCAGAGAATTGATAGAAGACGGTAACATTGAAACCCTTGAGAGGAGGTGAGAACAAAAATGTTAGTTCAGGGCAAAGAAAAAGATCCGTCGGTGCTCGAACACCAAACGGACCGTAAAGAAAATACCTTCAAGCCAAGTATACCACAAGGCGCAACGCCTGAGAAGGTGAAGCGGGATCCAATCACCCTGGACCGATTCCGGCTCTACCTAGAATCAGTGTTGATCATACTTAATGCCCGGGAAATTGCTCGTTAGAATATCAAAAAAGAATGTGGAGGTTGAATTATGGAATTTATTAAGGGTTTCAAGGGTTTTGACAAGGATATGAAATGCAGAGGGTTTCAGTTTCAAGTGGGCGGCGAATATGAAGAGGCTGATGCCAAAGCCTGTCAAAAAGGATTTCACTTCTGCGAGGCTCCACTTGATGTTTTTAATTATTATCCTCCTGCCACCAGTCGTTATGCAGAGGTTCAGGGGGAGGGGAAAACTGATAAAGACGGTGACGATAGCAAGGTTGCTTGTACAAAATTACATGTTGGCGTAGAAATCGGGCTGAAAGGGATTATCGAATTCGGTCTAAAGTTCATCATGGATCGGGTTAAGTGGGAGGATGCTAAGGAATCCAACACAGGCGACCGATCAGCCGCCACGAACACAGGCTACCAATCAGCCGCCACGAACACAGGCTACC
>Ga0209728_1001503_pt1 | contig 14056 bp, 32 predicted proteins | sample RifGroD1_FD_183997 | JGI IMG/M metagenome (GOLD analysis project Ga0209728, IMG submission 183997) | Groundwater microbial communities from Rifle, Colorado, USA - Groundwater D1 (SPAdes) (version 2) | ecosystem: Environmental > Aquatic > Deep subsurface > Groundwater | place: Rifle, Colorado... | reverse complement strand
CCTGGCCGACGATCTGAATGCTGCCACTGCTGCTCTCGAGGATTGGGAAGAGGAATACCGCGACGAGCTCACCGAGCTCAACGATCTCGAGCGCGAAGTCGGCGATAACTGGATGCACAGCGAGACCCTGATCCCTGAGGATGACTTCGAGGAGTATGCCGAAGACCTGGCCGCCGACCTGTACGGAAATGAAATCCGGGACGCCCACTGGCCCTTCGACTGTATCGATTGGACGCGGGCCGCCGAAGAACTCCAGCAGGATTACTCATCCTGTGAATATCAGGGCACAACCTATCTTTTCAGATCATAAAGGAGAATTCAAATGGAGAATATTATATTGAACATGGAACAAAGACTCTTCGTCATCCAGCAGGATTACGGCTACAGTTGTCTTGGTTTTGATGTCTGTTATGATCGGGCTTCCGCCCTAGCCAAGGAACTGAAACACACTTTTCCCGGCAGGCCGGAAGATAATTCAGAAGGTCTGATGAATTTCTATGTGTACTATCAAGAACTTGTTGAGATTGCCAGACAGAAACACCTTAAGACTGGCTGGAAATCCAAATCCCAACTGACCAAACAACTGATCGGTCTCGAGGGTCGGGTCGTCAGGGTGGTCGACACCTATGGTGATGAGCGGGTCTTTATCGTTGGTAGATCGAGTGGGTTCATTCCATGTCATCTGGAGATCGAGACCAGTGAGGACGACGGCGGATCCTGTGCTTATGGGACACCATTCAAGAAGGTACAGGTTATAAAATAAAGGAGAATCCAAATGCGTGACATTACAACAACCGTCTATTATTACGATGAGCTTTCCGACAAGGCCAAGAAGAAGGCCATCGAGGAATGCCTGTATTTCAACGTCGATTTCGACTGGTGGGATTCCACCTATGACGATGCCGAAAACATTGGCCTGAAGCTGACAGCCTTTGATCTGGGCCGGAGTATGAGGTGTGACGGTCATTTCATTGGTCATGCCTGGGAAACTGCTCAGGCTATTCTCAAGGACCACGGCGAGGCCTGTGAGACCTACAGGACGGCTCAGGATTACATGGTGGAGTACAAGAGGCTGGAAGTAGAGCAGTGTCAAGAAGACGCCGACCGGCTTTGTGTTCCCGGTGAGTTGGCTTATTACTATCAAGACGAAATCAATACCGAAGACATCGACGCCGAATTTCTGAGATCCCTCCTGCGGGACTACTGGCACATGCTGCAGAAGGAATATGAATACCTGACCAGCGAAGAGGCCATAATTGAGGCCATCGAGGCCAACGAGATCGAGTTCACTGAGAACGGTGAGAGGGCAAGAGTTTGTTAGAAACTTCTGAGATGCCTCAGGAAAAAATCAATCAAATGGAGGACTTATGAAAGAGTTTTTCAAAGAGATGGCAGTCCCAATTCTTTTCATCGGAGTAGTAATTTTGGGCACGTCAGCACTGGCAATAGGCTGCATTGAATTCGCCCGTAACAAACTCAACGACCGATCCTGCCGGCTTTACCAGGAAATCACCGGCCGGGTCACCGTCTATTCCCAATATGACAACTGCTACGTAAACGTCCACGATGTTTGGTACACCCTGAAGGAGTACGAGATGACTCTGGCGGCCAAGGACACGTTCACCATGGAGGATGAGAAATGAAGACAATCAAACTGGAAGATGGGGATTTCAAAGAAGTCTATGGCTACGCCCCGCTGAACGGAGAACAGGTCAACCGGAAGCTCACTCCCAAGATGGCCATCGAGAGGGCCCGACGTGCCCTGAGAAACTCGAGGAAGTTCTCAAACGGTGAGCCGATCTGGAGGTATGAGCGGGATGCTGGGTATCTCATCCTGATGAATGTCAAAAAGCACTGCTACAGATTGCTGCTGAACGCCGAGGCTATGGGCTCACCGATGACGATTGCGGACGGAGAGGTATTTCAATTTTCGGTGGAGGAGAAATGAAAGACTTGATTCAAGTAACAAAAAGGACCCCAATTAAACTGTCGCCGGGACTAGGAGAGGCGGTTGTTTACGTGGTGCTGTGGCCAAATTGGCTGCGAGGAGGTGCTCATAGGAACAATATCTGGGCCGGATGCCTGGCTATTTTCTTCTTTGGCTGCTTCCTTCAAAAGGCTGCCATGAACGACCCTGCTTGGGGACTTTGGAATTATGTTGCCTTTGCCTTCTATTTCTGCTGGTTTATCCACCACCAGGAAGAAGCCGAGGCGGATCTTCTGGTCAAGCTGATCAAGAAGCGAGCTGGTAAATAAAGGAAAGCCCACTCCCGAGGAGAGGAGTGGGCTTTGAGGAGGAGGTCGCCTGAGAGGAGCGATTTTCAAACCATAACAAAGAGAGGTACCAAATGCAAGACAAAATTCAGAACTGGAACACCATCGTCGATTTCATCCAGGACGCCGAGGTAGCCGAGATTGTTTTCACTAAGAAGGACGGCTCCATCAGGACCATGACCTGTACTAGAGACCCGAAGCTGATCCCGCCCGAGCACCATCCCAAGGGACCGCCGAAAGAAGAAACGAAATTTGAAACGGTAAGCGTCTTTGATACTGAGGCAAAAGGCTGGAGATCTTTTCGGATTGATTCTATAATCTCGAAGCGGAAGGTGTGACTATGAAAGAACTGATAACAGATTTGGAGAACATTGTTGGGAAAATGGTGACCGATGTGAAGATGTCAGGAGATGACATCATGGCCATTCACTTCGGAGAGGAGGTCCTGCTCCTCGAAGCCCGGCAGCAGTATGAAGAGTACTGGGAGTTAAACCAGGTCAAGAAACTTCCTCTGCGATGGTGGAGTTTTTACGCCCTCACGTATCTGGAGGTCTGCACAAAGGAAGAAGAGACAGCAGCCAGGAAGGCAGCAGACGAAGAGGATGCAGCAGTGAGGGAGAGACGCGAGCGAGATCTCTTCCTGCAACTCAAAGCCAAGTACGACGGAGGGGTATGATATGAACCTGACAAGCTGTAGGGTGTGCGGAGTGGTTCTGGACAAGGACAAACTGATGTTCCCTGACCCGTGGAATGAGGAAAAAGAGGAGTACGACATGAGCAAATGCGAGTATGATGACGGGGAGTTCATTTCAGTTGTCCCTTGCCCCGTGTGTGAATCCACCATTCTTGAAAACCAGTAAAGGAGACCAACATGCACGAGTTGAAATTTAAGGTAGGCGACAGGGTTCGTGTTATCGCTAATGAATTTGAAAGTACCTGTGATCATGGGCTGGAGATAGGGGGAGAGTACGAGATATTTCGTGTTCAGAAAGAGAGCAGGGAGGGCCACCACGCAGCCAGTTATCAAGAATATTGTGTGCGCTCTCGGCCTGACAGCGACGGAAGTTGGGTGACAGAAACTGAAATTGAACTTGTAAAATAAAGGAGAAAATCATGAGAGTAGAACAAGTCAAAGTGGTATTTGAAAGTTCGTCCAAGCGGTACAGTTATTTCTGTCTGAAGGCCTTGGATGTAAAGGTCGGAGACAGGGTTGTGGTGGAGGCCAAGGACTCCACATGCGTGGTCACCGTTGTTGAAGTCGGTCCTTATTCTGACACCAAAATGGATCTCAAGTGGGTGCTCGCCACGGAGAAATTCCTCAAGCAGAATATCCAGGACGTCAAGGAAAGGTGGAGTAAAGTCCAGGCTCTCCGGGCGGAGTTGGACGAGCGTAAGCGCCAGTTTGAGGAGAATGATGTCTGGCGGATGCTGGCGCAGCATGACTCGATCGCGGCAAATCTGCTGAAACAACTCAAAGAATTGGGAGAGTAACATGGCGCAACCATTCAGAAAAACCAACGATAAATATCTTCACAAGGGTTACATCCTGCCAGACACCCGCCTGCCGATCGACTTCAGCCTGACCTTGATCAAGGGCGGGATCGAGACGGTCAGGAAGGTCTCGACCCGGGCCGAGACCATCAACGCCGCCGAGCAACTGGTCCGGTCGGTCGCCGAGGAGTTGGTCCGGAGTGATGGGTGGGACGGGTACTCGCTGCTGCAGGTTTGAAAATCAAAGGAGGAAGTTATGGGCGACGGCGCAGACGATGCCCTGGAAAGAGGGTTTGATGATCTTGAAGAGTATGAGAAATATAAAGATAGTGATCTGGTGACCCAGTATGAGCACGGGCTGATTGATGAGCTCGGCGCTACTATCGGGCAGCCGTGGTCTTATCCTGGCGCTGACCTTGCAGCCATTCGCAGGGCAAGAGAGCGAGCGAAAACCTCTTGCCCTATCTGTAGCAAGCCCTTGGTAAAGAAGGAGGGAAAATTCGGGCCTTTTATGGGGTGCAGTGATTACCCAGAGTGTAACGGCAGCCGATCAGTTTGAAAATCGAGGGCCGGCCTTTCACCGGGCTGGCCCTTAAAGGAGGAGGAATGAAACTGACAATCGAGCTCAATACCAGAGACAATGAGGAGGAGTATGAGTTTCTACGAAATGCCTGCCTTGCCAAAGAGAAAATTCGTTTCAAGATCGGAGGGCTGAAGTTTAAGTCCACAGCTTGGGTAAAAGGGATCAGTATTGAGTGTCACCCGGGCTTCACTACAGCGGAATTCGAAATCTACGTCGAGAGGAGAAACCAAAATGGCTGACTATTACGTACAGATGACCATCGACCCGAAAATCCCCAAAGATGCCCTGACCGCCGGAGATATCGAGATCCTCGCTATGCACAACATCGATATCGATCTTGTTGGCGAGAACCAAGGCGACTGCTTCCTCTATTCAGAGGATTACGAGCCAGAAGCCTACCTGACCGAGGACACTTCTCACACCGAGGAACAACTGATGGAACTGTTCCAAGACATCCTCCAGCGGACGGATCTCAAATTCCTGTCCATGGAAATCGCCTATACCGCCAGCCGGATGATGCCCGGGGCGTTCGGCGGGGCGGCGGTGTTTATCACGGCCGACTCGATTGATGTGGTGGGGACTTGGAGTTGGATTGAGGAAAAAATCAAGGAGATAGGAGGAGACGAATGAAAAAGTTTGAGACGGGAGATCCGGTGCTGGTGAGCGATACTGGACGTGGGTGGGATGTAAAATTGAGATTCTTGTACCAACTGGTAGGTGGGAAGTATGTCTGCCAAGCTAGTGCTGATTATGAGCGAGGCGATCTTACAGAGTTGGAGGTATGGACTTACATCAAACCGGTACCCAAGACCGAAACAAGGGTCAAAGGGCAGCTGGTAATGATGGAAGAGTTGACTCTCCGTGGGTACGTGCCAAATTCTGCCGGTAAGTTTGTTCCACCGGCGTCTTCCTCAAACTGTAGCTTTGTTCCAGAGATGTGGCGGTATTGTGGTAAGCGCCAGCCTGATGAGTGGACTTGGGAACCTTGGATGCTTGAAGAAGTGGAGGTATCAGAATGATCTATTGCCTTACCAAAAAACCAGAAGAATATGGTGGTCTCCACCAATCCTACGGCCCCGACCGCCACCTGTTCAGCCTGATGAGCAGGACCAGCACGGCCTTCTTCGCCTATGAGCAGGGATTCGAGGACGTGCCGGAGACGGCCAAGATAGCCGAGTTCGTCGACATCACGCCGTGGGCCCAGACCCTGGAGTCGGAGATCGAGGGCATACCAATAAGGACCATGCTAGAGATCATGACTCCGCGGGAGATGACCAACATCATCCACAAGACCAAGCCTCAGCACTTGCCGCTCTGCAGCCTGTTCGCTCACGGCCTGCCGACTCTGGCCGATGCTCTGTGGTTCAATTTCTATATCAGGACCCTGATGCACGAGAAATTCTACCGCGGCGAGATCGTCTCCGCTGGCAAGGTGGCCTTCGCCGCCTTCGGCTCCCGCCTGCAGCCGGAAGAGGATGCGTTACTGAATAATCAAACCAAAACCCTGAAGGAGTTGATGAAAAATGTCTAATCAAATGAGAGAAATCAAGGCGACATTCACCAGAGAATCAGCGAGATGGGATAAGAAGACAAACAAGTATGTGGACCATTCCCAGAAGGTCGAGGAAAGAACCATAACCATGGAGATCTTCCTCCGTGACGATAAACCGATTCTCAAATTCCACGGTGGTCCGACCGGTTTCGAATCCTATTACGTCGAGACCCTACTGCGAGACACGCCAGCAAGAGGGAGTGACACTCTCTGCATCTGTGCCGGGACCGTGAACAGTTATGCTGTGTGCACAGTGCCGTGGAAGGAGGTCCTGGATTTTATCAAAGACTGTGGATACGAAGGAGCAGACCATGTTTGAAACTGAATTCCTCTCGAGAAAAGAGGCCAACGAGTTCTACGCCAAGAAGTCGCCTCACTACGAGGCGCTGGCCAGGCTGCCGGACGTCAGCCTGATGAAGGTCTACCCGGGTGAACGGTATGTCCTGTTCACCCAAGACGGAACGGACATCAGGGTCCATACCTGCCTGAGGGCCAACGTCATATCGATGGACAGGGAGGGAGTCTGCGTCATGTTGAAAGATGTCGATACCGACAGCCATATCCGGATCGGTTACATCCCCACACCGGTTACGGCCGCCGACGGAAGCGCTGTCTTCCTGTCCATCCCCAGCCACTGTATCGTCGATCGGACCTTAAGAAGGAGCAAGGCCCGGGGCTCGCTCGGCGCCATCAGGGAGTCGGTCTCTACTGGCCTGCTGGTCTGGCAGGCTGTAGATCCTTACGACCGGATCCAGGAGGGGGTGGCGACGTTTCTGACTTACAAGGATTTCAAACGGAAGACGGGGAGAGTCATAACGAAACTGGAGGAGATACGATGAAGAAGATTGAAAAGGTTAGAGGCAAGTGGAAACTTCTGGCTTCATTACAGCCTGCTGAGGCGAAGCTCAGTCGTCATGATATCAATCTCATAATCGAGGGAATTAAACGAGGGGAGGTTACCGGAGACATCATTTATTTTGAGGAGGTCCCAGAAACTCATTTCGAAATCGAGGAATACCTGAATGCCCTGTTTACAGTAGACCCTTGGGTAGAGGACCCAAGGTTCCCGCTCGAAGACTGGAAGTACGAAGTCGACAATGACGATACTCGCCAGAGTTATCGGGGGTGGCTTTATAACCAATACTCAAATCTGGAGTAGGTCTATGAACCTCAAGCACGAAATGCTGGTCAATCGATTTCCTGTTGAAGTCATCAACAACCGAAACCCGGTCTGGAAGATCTCCGCCTTCCCCGGCCAGGTCGACGCCCTTCATGTCACCGGCAGGAACGAGGCGGTGGTAGTCTTCAGAGGGGAGAAGGGTAAATTCAAAAGTGAGAGGGTTGAGATATGAAACTAAGTGATTTAGGACCTGTAGAGCTTCTTGAGTACTTCGGGCATCTTCAGGACTGTGCCAAGGTTCTTGAGGATGTTCACAACCAACTGGAAGTCACTGGCTTGGTCAACGAGTACACCGTCGCCAGAATCAAAATGCTGGTCAAGAGACAGGAGCAGCCAGCACCAATCTACGCCGAGGATCATTTCTGCTGGCGCTCCGACCCACCAACACAGGACGGAGACTTCTACTACTCCGGACCGCTGCCTGGTTCAGGTGAAGAGTATGTCGGGATTGTGAGTATCTCCATGCATCCGCTGAACAGGGAGAGGTATGTCGCGGCATTCTTTCCTCCAGGCTGGCGTGGGGATACCAACAGGATCTCACCAGAGGTTGTCTTCGGAAAGCTGGAGGAGTGGAAAGGGCAGTGGGCCGGACCAGAGTTAGGGCTGAGTACAGTAGTTCTTTAAAGGAGGAGGCAATGGAATGTCCGTGCAGTGTCAACAACTGGCGAGACGGTGATGAGACCCATTACCGGGAGAAGAAGCTCAGAGCAGCCAAGCAGCATACCTGCATAGAGTGTGAACAGGACATCAATAAGGGAGAAGAGTTCATGTTCTGCTCGATCCTCGGCGACAGGTCAATTCATAATTACAATATGTGCCTGGATTGTCATGCTGTGATCGATGTGTTCTTTCCAGACGGCTGGACGTTTGCCTCTGTGTGGAATGATCTTTACATCTACTTTGACGAGAGCTGGCAGGATGATCTTCCCAGCGACTGTTTGTCGAAGCTGCCGCCCAAGGCAAGGGAGGCAGTCTGCAACCTGCTTCAGGAATATCAAGAATCATAAATCAAAAGGAGAACCTATGAACCATCAAATCAAATTTTGTAAGCATATCAACATGTTTACCATCAACCGCCCGAGGGAGTCCTGCCATTTCGCCTCGGACTTCTGTTTCAAGAATTGCTACCACGCCAAGATGGAGAACCTCTACGCCCGATACAAGGAAGAGGCGGACAAGAAAGAAGAGGCCTACTGGCATCAGATCACCGGCGAGCAGATCGCCACCTTCCTGTCAACCAAACGAACCAGGCCGACCGATCGCTTCCGCCTGATGTCCAGGGGTGAGGCCCTGACCAATAAGCGGGATATCTGGAGGGTTTACGACATCTGCATGAACAATCTCGACACTCTGTTCATGCTGCCGACCAAGGCATGGCGCAGCCACCGGATGATGGAGTACATGAAGGACATCCTCAGCAACTGTCCTAACCTGCGACTGCTGTTCAGCACCGACCCCGACATCTGGTCCGAGGCCCTGAAGGTCATCGGCGCCCACATGCCACACCCGCTGATTGCCAGGATGACCTTGACCTACTTCGGCACCGATGAATTCCCGGCTGATCTGGAGGTCTTCAAGTGCCCCAAGACCTGGGACAAGGGTACGCTGGTGACCTGTGCTACCTGTCAGACGGGGTGCTTTATTGAGGATCGGGACCGGTTGAAGATTATTCATTTTCGTAAACATTGAGGAGAAAAATGAAAGAAAAATCACTGACTTGCCTGAGTTGCGGCGCGGTCAAGACTGAAGAGAATACTCACTACAGGAACAGTGATGGGACCAGAGGACTCCGGCCAGTCTGTAAGCATTGCGCCTATAGGAGGTCACTGTCGACTGAGAAATTGCTGGAGAATCTGGCCTTTCATCAGAGCGCCATTACCAAGATTGAGAACGAATTGGAGAGGAGGGGAGAATGAAGAAACCATTTAAGGAAGTTGTGAAGGAGAGGATGGGCGGCGTGGTTGTCTGGAGTGAGATCGAAGAAGCAACCGAAGAGGACATTGCCGAGTCGGCAGCCCTCCACGCTGCAGGCAAATGTCCTCATAACATCGTCTATGATGAAGCCGGATGGCCTTATGACTTCAGGATCTGCTTTACCTGTGGCGAATCTCAAGGAATGGTATAAAGGAGGGGAGAATGAAAGATTTGCTGACGGCTATCCAGCTGATGAAAGAAGTCTTTGGAAATGATGGAGACATTCTTCTGTGCTCTTCCGATCATGGACCGAGGGTGAGGCTGACGGCCTATCACAGGCAGTATTATGCCGTGGACATAGAGTTCTCTCAACTGGAAATTGAGAAAACTGCCGGCGACATTTTCATCAATCGTTTTGCCGAGGCACTAAGAAAACTGGCGTTCATGACTGGCGTCAGTTCGAAACTTGATTCCAATGAAATTTACCGGTCGTTGCTGAGATAAGGAGACCAAATGTCAAAATCAACATGTCAATCCCTCACCCTGCTGGCGGTCATCGGCGGCTGCCTGTTTGAGATGCACCGCAAGAAGATGTTCACCCCGGTCGAGGTCAACAAGCTGGTCGGCGAGACCTACGGCCGGACGCTCGAGATCATGGAGCGGTGGCCGGACTCGGGCAAGAAGGGCAAGAATCAGGCCTGGATCATCGATAAGGTCGAGAAGTGGCACAAGCTCCTCGACCAGGACAGCCAGTTCCTCAGGACGACCCTGGCCGCGATCTGCGACCAGTGCCTGACCGACCTCCGGACTGTGGTCAAGGACCCCTACAAATTGGCGATGCTGGAGAGTCTGGTGCCAGCCTTGGAGAGGATTCACGGCTTCTCGGACCCGACGGGCGCCAACTTCCCGGCCTACGAAGAGGCTTCTCGGATCATGGGAGGGTTATATGAATTCATTGAGTGGCCGTGGTAGATAAAATCAAATAAAATAAGGAGACCAGAAAATGACACCTGAAACAGCAAAGAAGATCATCAAGAGCGGCTGGGAAGTAAAGAACGTCAAGACCTTTCTCGGCCGAGAGGGCCAGGGCTTTAACGCCACCATCTACCGGAACGGGAAGAAGGTTGGCTTTGCCATTGACGACGCCTCGGGAGGGATGGTAGATCTGGACTTCAATACTGTCGAGGATGAAAGAGACTTCTTCAAATTCGCAGGAACCATCCACGAGCCCTGGGAATATGACGATAAGGGTATAACCTACACTGGCGACCTTCTGGCCGGCGCCTTGGTGGAGATCAAGGAGGATATGCAGCGCTGCAAGAAGCACATGGTGATCCGGCTGGCGTCTGCTCCTCATGAAATTATGATCTTCAATGGGAAGTATGCGCCAGATCTGCTGGCATATGCTCAGAAGAAATACGGCGAGGATCTGCTTGAGATCGTTAATGAGAGGTATATGAAATGAATCTGCAGGAATTGAAAGAGCTTTTCCGCGAGGAGTCTGTGCGGGAGAAGATCAGGAACAAGCGCAGGGTCAAGGTCCTCGTCGCCTGTGAGTATTCAGGGGTGGTGAGGGATGCCTTCACAAGGAAGGGCGCCTTGGCGGTAAGCTGTGATCTGCTGCCGACTGACTCCTCAGGTCTCCACTATGCTGGTGACGTCAGGGACATTCTGGATTTTAAGTGGGATGCCATGATTGCCCACCCACCCTGTACCCATCTGGCATGTTCTGGCGCCAAGCACTTCGCGGCGAAGCGAGAGTCAGGTGTGCAGCAGGAGGCCTTGGAGTTCGTGAGGCTGATGATGACTACAAATATTCCGATGTGGGCCTTGGAGAACCCGGTCGGGATAATCTCAACCCAGATCAAGAAGTGGGACCAGATCGTCCAGCCCTACATGTTCGGGGACCCGTTCACCAAAACAACCTGCCCCTGGCTGCATGATCTCCCTCCGCTGGTACCAACTGTGAAGGAGGAAGATTACGACAAGGGCAAGATGCAGATATGTAAGTCAGGCAAGAAGCTGCCAGAGTGGTATTCAAACGCCAAGAAAGAAGACCGGGCGGGGATCAGATCGAAGACCTTCCCGGGCCTTGCTGAAGCCATGGCAGATCAGTGGTTGCCGTGGATTGAAAGGAGGAAGCTATGAAAACAATCAGCTCATTCGAGGAGAGGGTCGAATACTCGAGAGATCTAATCAGGTGCTGGTACGAGGCTTGGGACGGTAGAGTATTCGTGTCCTTCAGTGGTGGTTGGGATTCCACAGCCCTGCTGCATCTGGTAAGGTCTATGTACCCTGAGGTCCAGGGAGTCTTTGTGAATACTGGTCTCGAATATCCCGAGATTGTCTCCTTTGTGAAGACTGTCCCAAACGTCATAACCATTCATCCGAAGATGCCCTTCCCTAAGGTGGTGGAGAAGTATGGCTGGCCGGTCATCAGTAAGGAGCAGGCCCAGTTTCTTTATGAACTTCAAACCACCAAGTCTGACAAGCTCAAAGATATCCGACTGAATGGGAATAAGTATGGAAGAGGCAAGGTCAGCGGGAAGTGGAGGTTCCTGATCGACGCCCCGTTCAAGATCTCCCACCACTGTTGCAAGAAGCTGAAGAAGGATCCGATGGCGGCGTTTGTCAAGAAGACCGGACTCCAACCCCTACTCGGCAACATGGCCGAGGAGTCGTCCCTCAGAGCAACCACAGCAAACCGATACCAGTGCAACTCTTATGAGTGCAATGAGCCGAAATCCAAGCCACTGACCTACTGGACCAAAGGGGATGTAGATAGGTATATGGAAATGCACAATATTCCATACAGCTCTATCTACGATATGGGATACGATCGAACAGGCTGCATGTTCTGCCTGTTTGGAGTTCACATGAACAACCCAAACAAGATCCAACAATTACACAAGACCCACCCCAAGCATTGGGAATTCATAATCAACAAGATGGGTGCCGGGGAGGTGTTGGACTTCATCGGGATACCTTATCACGCTGAGGAGGAACAAGATGACTGACCTCGGCCTGATCCAGGAGGTCCTCGACGCTGGCATCCGCTTACCGTTCGAGGGCGCTCCTCACCAGTTTCAGATTGAAGATTTGAATAGTAGGGCAAGGGCTAAGTCACAGCTTTTCAGTTGGGGAATAGGACTTGGAAAAACATTCGCCGGGCTTGTGACAGCCGGATATAAGCTTCTGAATGGTTACGACCGAGCCTACGTTATCTGCCCAGCTTCGATTGCTTACCAGTGGAAGGAGGTCGCCGAAAAGATGGGGTTTGATACCCTGCTCTACGCCGGGACTCCAACCAAACGAAAGGAGCTTCACTTCAACCATGACATCATAATTATGTCATTCGAAATATTTCAGAAGAGCTATGACATTATCAAGAATCATCAAGGATTCTACGTAGTTGACGAAGCAACCATTTTATCAAATCCTAACAATATCTTCTTCAAAATGTTTAACGGCGGCGTCATCAAGAAGAAGATCACGGCCCCCGGCAGGATGAAGCCGGACATCAAGATCATCGAGTACGAGGCCGTGAACAACGGATGCTGCCTGCTTACGGCTACACCATCGAATAATCCTTCGGGGCTCTACGGCCTCATAAAGACAGTCGCCCCTGAGATCTATGTAAATGAGTTCCAATTCAACAGACTCCATGTTTCTGAGGAAAATATCTTCGGGGCGCCGGCCAAGTTTCAGAATCTGGAGCTGCTGAAGAGTAACTTGGAGTCTGTCGCAAGTATTCGGTTTGTAACGGATTATTTAGACCTCCCTGAGAAAATTTATAATGTGGTGGAATACGACTTGGCGCCAGAACATTTCCAACTTTATAAAAAACTTATGGAGGAGAGGCTGCTGGTAGTTGAGGGGAGAATAGTTGTAGATGCCCTGACTGCTGGGGCTCTGTACAACCTCTCGCAGAAGATCATCCTCAGTCCGGATCTTGCGATGTACAAGAAGATTCCGAAGGGCATAGAGTTGCTGGAAAATATTGTTCGGAACAACCCGCAGACGCTGGTTGTGAATCACTTCAACATGACCAACGAAAAACTGGTCAAGCTCTTCAGTGATATTGGTTCCGGGGGCGTGTTCGGAGGGATCTCCAGAGCCAAGCAGAACGAGACCATCAAGGCGTTCAAGGAGGGAAGACTGCGTGTACTCCTAACTCATCCACGAAGCGGAGGTATAGGACTTAACCTTCAGGAATCTTGTAGTAATGTTGTCTTTCCTGAGATACCGGTGACGGCCAACATGCTGAGGCAATCGGAGGGCAGAGTTTGGAGGCAAGGCCAGAAAGAGCGGGTGGTCATCACTATGCTGGTGGCCCGCAAGACTATCCAGAAGACACTGCTCAAACGAATTATGGACCGGGCTGACGTTATGCAGGAAGTCATCAGCACACCGAAGACTTTGCGGCAGGATTTGTTTCCGAATGAGTAGATTTCCATTGACTTTGTCATGGGTTTACTGTACCTTTTCATGAGAGAGGAGGAGTTCAATGTGTAAACAAATCGATTTCGAACCAAAGCTCGTACTGTCCATATTGGCTCCAGCCCTGGCAGGAGGCCTCGTTGGCCTGATAGCAGCCGTTGTGCTGGCTGAACTGTTTCTGTGAGGGCGACATGGACAATATGCTGGCTTGGTTCATGTTCATTGTTGGTGCCCTAGCTTTTGGCGTAACCGTATGGGCAATAGTGAGAATATATTCCTAAAAGGAGGTGATGACCACTTGAAGAAAACGTAAAACGTATCGATCTACCAACGTATAAACTATCCAGTATAACTTAACTCTATGAGGTTACAAGATGGCAATCCGGACGAATAAAACCCAAGCACCCACCGAAACCGCTCCCGAGACCAAAGTCGAAGAGCCCACCACCGAAACCCCAGCCGCTCAGGAAACCCAAGCTCCTGAACCAACTCCCGCTCCTGAAGCACCCAAGAAACCTGCAGCTCCGCCGGCTACCCGTCCCGCAACAGCCGTTGGCGCTCACACTGGCGACATCGTGAGCTTCATCAAGCTGAAGAATGCTCTGGACCCGGAAGAGTACGG
>Ga0209728_1001501_pt1 | contig 14071 bp, 16 predicted proteins | sample RifGroD1_FD_183997 | JGI IMG/M metagenome (GOLD analysis project Ga0209728, IMG submission 183997) | Groundwater microbial communities from Rifle, Colorado, USA - Groundwater D1 (SPAdes) (version 2) | ecosystem: Environmental > Aquatic > Deep subsurface > Groundwater | place: Rifle, Colorado... | reverse complement strand
CTTAATTGAATTTTTAGATTATATGATCGAATTATTCCCTACCCTTATGGGCAATGTAGAACCTGAATTTAGAGCATTAGAAAAACAAAAATCTTTTGTTTTAGAGAAAATGTTCCAAAATTCTTACTTTGTGTTAGCTAGTAAGATTTATGGTAGAGATGATTGGAAGGATAAATTATTTAGGTTAACGCAAGGAAATTTCTTGTCGAGGAATAATCCACAATTTAAATTTTGCCTTCGCGATGAAGATAAAATTATTAATAGTTCGAAAATTCAAAAGGATATCACTAGAATAATTTGTGAAATAGTTTTAACTTCATAATAAATGAAAAATTGTAAAAAATAAGGATATCACTTAATTAAGTGATATCCTTATTATATTATTTATCATCTTACAAAATATTTACTATCCATATTTCCATTTATAAATACATCAAATAATATCTCTTCTATAATTAATCTATCCCAATATGGAATTCTAAGTAAAAGAATTTTATTTGCTATACAATAATTATTTTTTATTAAATCATGATATTGAGTGTTTTTAAAAACCTCTAATGCCCTTTCATCGGACATTCCTCCAAAATTAACTGGTTCATAATGTTGTTTTCCATCATATTCGCAAATAATTCTTACATTAGTTTTCGTATCATCTGTGAATACTCCTAAATCAAAAGGAAGTGGAAGTTTATCCCGACAATCATCAAATTTAAGTTGTGGTATATTTGGCAAAGCATATTCATTTATTATTGCTTTTAATCTTTTCTCTCCCCAACCAACCAAACATTCTGGACAACCTCCGTCATTATTTCTATGATTTATTCGTGCTTCCCAATCATGACCACATTCCTTACATATCCACCAAGCATATTGATTACTTCCTGGACAACATTCTTCTGGTCTTTTATCATTTTTAGCATAATTCCACTCTTCTTCACAAAGTTTTGGATTAATTACAAGTAAATTATAATCTTCTGACGGTAGTTTATGAGTACAATATGGACAAGCTGAATTAAAATATGTTCTCTGACCTGCATCAATTTGCCATTCGTGACCTTTATCACATTGCCACCAAATTTGATCTTTGCTATTAATGTCGGTTATATCATATGGAGTCAAGTCTCCATTCTTAGTAGGATGCCATTCTTTTGCTATATCTGGTCTTAATGTTGCTAGGCAATTTGATAAGCATACTTTTAATTTAGTACAATAAGGGCAACCTTGCTTTTTACTACTATTACTTACTATGTTCCATGTTAATTCAAATACTTCTCCATCTTTTAAACATTTCCATTTTAAATTAATATTTCCATTTATATATATTTGTCCGTCCAATAATTCAAATGGTCTACCATTAATTTTACACCATAATTTTATATTTTGGGTTGAATAAGGGTTTGATTTGTGTACTTTTGTGGTAAAAGCAGATGTTTGTATAGCACTCAATGATGCAAAATAATAATAACCTTCTTTGTCTTTTACAGTTAATTTATCACAATTTCTTAAATATTCTTTACTTATTAATTCAACGCCTCTTGATTCAACGATTATTTTAACTTCTTTATATGTATGTTTTAAACTACTTGGGTATAAAATATTACTACAATCGTGACATTGCCTTTGACCTTTTAAAAAACTAGTATAAGATGGATTAAATGGTTTTCCACATTTACAATCTACATCTAATTTTTTACTATTTTTTGTATACTCTTTACTTTTTAACTTACAACCACTATCACTTTCTACTTCTATAAAATGTTTAACGTCTTCATATTTATTTGCTCTATTCTTTCCAGTAAGATTTAATGCTTTCATACAATCTTTACACATTCTGCGACTTGCCTTCTTGCCAAAATCAAGAAAACTCTTCTCAAATGGCTTTCCACATTTACATTCTAACTGTAACTTTTTCTTAGCACCCAAATATTCCTTACTTTTTAATTTACAACCTGATTCACTCTCTACTTCAATAAAATTCTTAACATCTTCGTACGTTTTGTTTAACATAATATAACCGCCTTTCTTTAATAAAGCACCAAATGGAATTAGAGCCTCAGATTGTAAAGATCAATCCAAGACTCTAGTTTTACACTCAAAATCATCAAATCCTAAAAGAATCCAACAATACATCAGGTATCGATCCCTGAAGGAGTAACCATATAAAATTATCAAAACAAAAAAGAGCCTCACAGCTCTTAAAAATAAAAAATATTTAATTTATTACCAAATCATTCAACTCCCAACAATTCCCACCTCTACAACCCTTGCTATAAGCCACTTTCAAAATCTAAAATTCAATAATTATCCATTAAAAACATACTTTTATGGGATAAATAAAAAGAGTCCTAAGACTCAATTTATTATTACAAAATCAAATACACTATCTATTAATCAATTTATAATGTTCAAGACAATATCCACTAGTAAGAGATTTTCCGTTGCAACCTTCCACTAAACAAATACGATTATTAGGGTTTAAACCACCTTCTAATTCTCCATATGGGTCTCCGCAATTAAATATCCTTTCACAATGTAATAGGCAATAATATTCTCCATCCTTCTTTATTACACGTTTATCAGTACATCCATTAATAATACAAATTCTTTCTTCGTAGATAAGCATTTTCTTTTTCGCTGGTATATCCTTAATTTTCATTTCATCTTTAATTGGTTTTGGTTTAACTGCTTTCTCTTTTATTTTCTTTTCCGATTTTATCTTAATCTTACATACCTTTCCAAGTAGTGCATAATGTTTTTTACAATAACCTAAAGCAAAATTCTCCCTATCACAATCTTCAATAGAACAATATTTATCATATTGATTCCATTTTAAGAATAATGGATCTCCATACTTTTTAAATCTTGCATAATGTTTAGCACATAATCCAAGACCCATATGTTTATTATTACAACCTTCAATCGTACAATTTTCATAACGAATACGTTTACCTTCAATTATTTTAACATTTTTTGGAACATCAGATTTCATATCCGCACGATATTTTTCTACTAATTCTTCAATAGAAATTCCTTCTAATAATTCATTTTTAATATCAACAAAAGAAAATTCCATATGATAATCACATATACCTCTAAAACAATCAGAAATACCTTGATGAGTAGCCAAAGGGTATCCTTCATTTTTTAATTTAGCAACCATTTCATTTGCTGTGAATGATATAATCCCTAATTGTCTGCACAAAATTACTCTTCTAGCTTTTTCTAATTGTGTAGGAGGAATCTTTTTGCTTTTCCATACTAGGTTATCAACACGACAATTTGTATAATCGTTATCTTTATATCTTAAATAATAATCATTGTTAATATTAGGCAAAAATGCAGAAGCGACTAATTTAGGTAAATTAAATAATCTATTTTTAGAATCTTTCTTTAAATTAACCATTAATATATTATGTTGTGTATGGCATTTCAAAATTCTATTAAATTTAAGACTTTTGACTTTTCCTAGATTTGATACTTGATAAAGACCTTCGTAACCAGATATGTCTTTCCATATTTCATTTATTTCATCCATAGTTATTCACCTCTTGTAATCTAGTTTACCATAATTCATAGATAAAATACAATAAAGTGAATATTTAAGAAATTATTAATATATTAATACTCCTAACTACCAAAAGCAGTTAGGAGTTCTTTATTTGCTATTATTTACTTAATAAGCTTTGCTAATATCCAACTTATTAACTTTTAAATCCTTAAATTTCACCAAACAATCATAAATTACCATCCCAAATCCCCTAACATCAATATATATTTCAGATTCTTTTGCAACAGCTATATTATGAATAATACTAGCATAATTCTGTATACTTACTTTAGAGTTCAAAGTTCCTTCCGAGAAATCCCAAGATAAATTAGCCAATTAAGGCTGTTAACTAAGCTATGCACGTCTCTTTTGAGGCATATCAAACTCCAGCTGTTGATAGTCTTGGATTTTTGATAAAGACGCATAATGACTGAGATTGCGAAAATTCCAAGATAGCTCCTGCTGGAGCACCGTACGAACGGTTTCTACAGATGGAAGCGCTGACGATCGGGTCCTAAGCCAACCTGAAAATTTTTGCCAAACTAAGGTTGGATGTGTTAGAGAAACTATCGTCAGGATCCCCATGGCAATGCAACTTAAAAACGTGAACACTTCGATAGCTCTTGTGGTCGCAAGAATTCGTTCCTTTTCGTTCAGCTTTTTTATAGCGGTAAGATCGGTTTTCGTTTTAAAACGTGATAGCTTTGGCAAAGCTTTTGTCCAAAAATGATAGCCAAAACTGCCAATAATATGCTTTAACGTTTTGAAGGAAACCTCAATTTTGAACCGGTAACTGTAGGCCAGAATAATTTGTTGCGGATCTAGAGTAAGATCAGAACACATTAGAATCATCATTTTCGCACCAGTCTTCACCAACACGAAACGCACTTTGCGACGAATCGGTTTCCATAAAAGATCAACGCAGAGGTACTGTACTGTTTCGTTCTTTCCATAAAGGTTAATATCAATTGTCGTAAACGTTTCAAGACAATTCTTGAAGACGGTTTTAAACACAATCTTTTCACCATAGATACGTGGGCGCCCTTTGCCTGGTTTTTCAGTTTTTGGGGGCTCTTCTTCAAAGGCAACCGTATTAGATTTAGCCCTCATGAGTAAGGTAATTAACTTAGAAGAATGTTCTTGATTGATAGCTTCGGCCGCATTGAAGGAAGCTGCGCTGGGGAAATAGGCATCTAATAGGAATATTATCTTCTCTGAAGTAGTGTTCACATAGCTTCCCGCCATTTGAATCATTTTTACAATGCAAGTTTCTTTCGTTGTCTCGGAGGTTGTTTGTTCAGATGAGTCATCTTTCAAAGCGTTGATTTCATCAATACCATCGTGAAGTTCTATATTTAAGGGAACGCACTGAGCCGTTGATCCTTCGGCCAGAAGACCAATCATGCCAAATTGGTGACCAAAGATGTATTCTGCTTTCCCCACATTTTCAGAGTCCTGATGCAGTTTCTTTACGCCTGGCATGTACCGAGCTTCCTTACCAACCTTGATATGATCTCCGATCACAATAGATCGTCCATCAATCTTCACAGGTTTTATGTAGAACTGAACAACGTTTAACCATTGACGTTTGATATCGTGTAATTTATAGGCCGGAGAACGAAAAAAGTAGATCATGGATTCATAATGACAAGAATCCAGATGCAGGCAACCCACAATAGAAGAGACCCCTCTTAAATTGGTTCTGACAATGATTCCTACCACAATAACGACAAACCAAGAAAATGTTTCTTTTCGCTTGAAGCAACATTGAAATCGTTGTAAAATGGTATCGATAAGCTTGAGCATATGTCGTCGTCCCCTTTGTTTTTTTGTGTGAGAACAATAAACTATCAGGGAGACGACAATAAATCAAGCTTATTTTTTATTTGGCTAAATTTGGATGCAACCTGGAACTCTTAAGTATACTTAAAGGTTCTTTATATTTCCTAGAATCCAAAGCAATCAATTTATCTTCGACATATATTAATATCTTATCTTCCTGTTTTCCTGATGTATGAATATATTCAATATACATTGGTTTATTAGCAATTACTTTTTCCTTTAATCTCATATTCATATGCAACCTATTTATCATCCCTAGTAATGATTCTCTAGTCTTAGTCGTATTACTCCCTACTTCTACTAAATCGTATTCTTCTTGAAGTTTTAATAATGTTTTTACCTCAAATTCCATATGTTCAGGAATTTCATATTTTTCTTTCCATGTTTCAAATTCTCTCTGTACTCTCTCGCTCAAATTATTCATTATTTATTTCCTTCTTTCTTTTAATTGTTGTGTTTGGTCACAACCCTTTTAGTTTTATTCATTAGATACTGCCAACCAATTACCTATCATCTTCCTTACCCATAATAACCATAACTTCACTCTTGCCATTCTGACCACCAAGAATCATTGCCCAATTATCTCTTGCCTCATCTGAAAATGTAGACCAAACTGATTTTAATTCGCAGTAGAGTTTATCGCCTGATTTATAAATATCATATCCTTGAAGTTTTGCAACGTAACCAATCTTTTCTGCTTCTTCTAGAGTCATAGTTGTTATTTCCATTGTTTTATCACCTCCTTTCAATAGAATGATATTAACTTATTTTTTATCTAGTGGTTCTCTTCTAATAGTTGCTACATCTTCTATTTTAGAAGCACCATCTTCATTGGTATAAAAAGTTATGTCTATCGTTCCTAATTCATTATCAACACTAATATTCTTCAATAAAGCATCAGAAGGAAAATTATAATACTTTTTAAGAAACTCAAAATCAAAACCTACTTTTCCAATCTTTTTCATTTTCTCACCTCCTTTCAACTAATAATACTAATTATTTTACTAATCATGTGTCTCTTCTTCTTTATAATTCTCAAAGATTTCCTTAACTTTCTCTATTCCTCCTAACATTTCAATAACTTCTTCAGTAGATAGTTTTAGTGTTATAGTTTCCATTTTATCACCTCCTTTATATAATAAATTTGCTAATTATATATTAATGAGGACTAACTTAAAAGTAGAGGAGTGAGTGTTCTTATACTTTTATTAGATATGCGCACTATCTAATTATTAGTCCTCAAAATTTGTTTTTAATTTGTAATAATTATTTATGTATTTGGTTATATTGCGGTTGGGAGTGGATTTGATTTTATGTATTCGTCTTCATATGCCCACCTAAATCCATAACAAATATTTCTTTTGCCGTTACAGCATTCTAATACATGAGAGGTTTTAAATTCTCCTAAATTTGGGTATATGTATTTGTTCTGAATTTCATTATTCAAATTTAGTTGCAATATACGCTTGCCTATATTTTTTACTCTTTGAGGTACATTAATGACATAATTTCCATTTATGTAGTTTTCAAAATACAACCATATGTAACCTCCATAAGTCTTACATGCCCCATTTAATACTTTAGAAATGCCTTTAAATTTAATTCCTGTTTTATTCTCAGCCTCAATTAAACTTTTATATTCTCCGATTTTATTACCGAATATATCTAATTGAATAATATGTTTCCTGCAAATACTTAATGCCTTATCATTACTATAGCATTTCTTCATTATTTGACTATGTAACATTTTTAAATCTTTGTCTTTCCAAGAATTTAAATTTGATTCTCTTATTTTTAATCGTATTTTTTCATCGCTCATAACTTTTCTTGATCGTTCTGATTTTTCAATTTTACCTTTATCTGAACTATAATATAATTTCATAGTATAAGATGCTTTCATTCTATATCCAAATTCCGTCCATTTTTTCTTAATTAATTTTGACATTCTATCTCGCCAATCTTTTCTTTTTGCATGATGATTGTCTCCATACCTTATTGGAGGTTGATTTCCACCATCGTCAATATTAACTATATTATAGAAATAATTATATTTATACTAATTAATATACCAACATTCATATTCAAATGCTTCTTTTTCATTTAAATCACTATGTAATATACTCACAGCAACATCTGTTGATTTTATTATATTATTAAAATGATTATTATTACCTCTTTGTAACTGACACCATCTATTTCCACTACCTTTTCCTACATAAAATGGTTCATTGGTATCTAATCTAATCCACTCATAAACGTAATATTTTTCTTCCGACATTATATATCTCTCCTCCTGATCAGGGAGGCGTAGCTACGCTATATAAACTTGCAAGTTCTCTCCTGTATATTTTATTTATTAATATCTACATAATAAATATTTTACTTTAAAAATTCCAATCTTCTTGATTGTCAATTTGTTGCAACTCTTTTATTTTATTTCTAATTTTTTCTGGTAATTTATCAATCCTAGCATCCCATTCAGCTAATTTATTAAACAATCTTGTCATTTGATAATCTGTTTTATAATCATAAATACTACACAATAAACCATAATAATGAAAATAATAATTAAAAACATTATCTTTTGAATCATTTAGAGTATCTTCCATAGTTAAACTTCCTTTCTATTACCTAAAACTAGACCAATTCCCACAACTCATATCTATTGGTTCAAACACATACATAAATCTTCTTCTCTTGTTAAATATAATTGATATTTCCTTTAATCCTTTGTGTTTTCCATGTTTATGAAACCACATTCCTTTATTTCTAATTTTTACGGCAGTTTTAGAATTTATAGAACACCACATCCTTTTATTTGTGAGTTTTGTAATTATTAAGCAGAGTATAAACCACTCTGCTATGGGTTTAATCTTACAATCCTTTTAACTTTTCATTAATTAATTTTTCAGCGTTATTAAACTCTTCCTGTAAAATAGAAATTTTTCTACCATACTCATCTTGTTCAGATTTTAACAAGTCTTCTAATCGCTTACGCTCTTCTTCTTTTTCTATATGCAATTTGTTTTGTTTAGAAAATTCATCCAAAACAATAATAAGCTTTTCACTATTCCCCTTGCTACCAAGAGACAAACAAATATTTTCTTTAATACATTGTGATATAGATTCCCATGACTCACTTAATCTTTCCATTACACTCTCAGTAGATAATCCTTTAAATCCACTAAATAAACCTTTTACAAAACCAGATTTTTCTTCTGCAACGGCTTTGCTTATATCTGTAAGTGGCTCAAAATACTTACTATCTGACATAGTCCATTCATTGATACTATAATCATACATTAAAAATACAAATTGATTTTTATTTAGATATGTATAATCGAACACTTGAAATACCTCAAAAATATTACCAGTCTTAATTTCTTTTACATTAAACATTTATAAATTACCTCTTTCGTTTATTATTTTATTTTTAAATTATTTATTGTGAACTTAGTAATTTATGTATTGATATTTGTTAATACAATCATATATTTCCCTCACCTCGCTTTCTACTCTCTCATCATACCACTAGCAAACAATGTTTGTCAACAGAAATTTTATTTCTATATTTATTGATAAAATAAAAAGAAAGGGAATTTTACTTCCCTATATATTCTTCACTCTTAAACCTTCAATAATATTCCACATAGTCTTTACTTTATCATCATCCGAAACAACATCTAATAACTCAGACAATAAATACAATTCATTTTCAGACACATCTAGAATAATTCTTCTTGTTTCTTTGTCTTGTAAATTGTTTTCCATGACATCAATATGATTGATTAATTGTTCATCTTTTACCAATTTCATAATTAACACTCCTCTTTAGTTTTATCTCTAATATTACCATTTCAATCATAAAAACTATCTAAAAACTCTTCTTCCGTTGGTAAATTATCTAATTCAAAACTAACAATATGTTTAACTGGATAAAACTTTTTGTCTAATTCTTGCAGAAAATAAAATCTTTCATTTTCATCTAATGGAGTTCTATTGCGTCCTTTATATATTTCAAATGTATTTTTATCTAAATCAATTACATAACCCCATTCACAAGATAATGAATCTTTTGCAAAATCAATACTATTTCTTAGTTTTAATTTCCAATCAGAATTTTGAATCAATCGAAGAATTCCAGCACCATTATCTACTGAATATTCAGGATATAATTCTTTGTGTTTATTTGCTACTTCAGCAGATACCATTGTATTTGGTTCTGCTCCAATTTCAATCCATGTTTGTTTTTGTTCTTCTTCAGTAGCAAAACTTAATGCTTCAATCTGATTTTCAAATTTCACTCTATCCATATCATTTTGTAGAAAATTTAATATATCAACTCCTTGACCACTAGGTTGACCATCCCATTGCCCATATTGAGCAACTTTGTATTCGCCATTATTAACTACACAAATTAAATGTCTTGTTCCCATTTTTCATTTCTCCTTTATTGTTGCATTGCATCTATCAATTATAGTGGACAAACCAAGCAAAGTCAAAAGGTAATAGATAGAAGGGAGAAAGGGGAAATCAATCCCCTATCCAATTATCTATCTACTTTTCTTCATTTCCTCAAATTCTCTAATAACCATTGGATTCACATATGACATAATTTTGTGTATAAATTCATCTGTCAAGTTAATAGTAACCACTAAAACAAATTTAGACTCTTCATTATGACTAACAATATCGTTTTCTGATATAAAGTGCTTAGTCTTCTGAACAAAATCTTCATATGGTATCTTATCAATCATTACATCCAATCTGCAATTGTCTGAAAAACTACAATCTACTTCATTTCCAATATCTTCCCCTAAAACTTCATTTAATACCTCAGAAATAACCGCATGTAACATAATATTAACACTCTCCTTTTGCTTCTGATAGGTATATTGTAGCACAATTTAAGGGAGAGTGCAAGCAATATTATTTTTGTATTAAATGATAATTGAATATGTAATCAGATTAATTATTGTATTAAATATCTTAGTATTTATCAAAACAATTATCATTTTAATTATAATTTATAAAACATAATTTAAATCATAATTAATTTTAATAGAAACATAAAAACAAAAAGGTAAAAAATAGAGGAAATCCTACTAATAAGTAAGGACTCCCTCTGAGGATGAAAGAAAGAGTGAATAAATGAAAAATGAGAATTAATCACTTATGTTTGTTATGATAAATTATTTTAGGGTTTATGTCAATGGAAAATTATTTATTGATTTATGGAATCTACTCTTTAACTTTTCCCTTTTTCAATAAAGCAATTTCCTCATTTGTGAGATATACAAACTCTGCTTGCTGAATCGGTAAATTACTTAATACTACTACCGTACAATCGTTTCTGAGCAATCTCGCCCTTCCAATTGCTTGAGTCAATTCTGATTCAATAATATATATTTGAATTTCTCTAAGTAAAAGATCGGCACTGTAAGTATTAAAGTAAAACTCGAATCCATTACGTTTTATTTTAGTATAATGCATTGTAGCGTCATTAAGTTTAGGTTTTAATCCCAAAGCATTAGCAAATAATAAATATACAATTTCTGAGACATGAGGAGTTCCGATTACGGCAATATCCATTCCCTTCATACTATCCAACCCTGCTGTCGCTCCAAAAGTAGCAATTGTATTAAATTTATTAGCCAATGATTTATATGTAATGGCTGGCAATTCTCCTACAATATTTTGTGCTAATGGTATTAAGTCCTTATTTTCTTTAATTTGAAATCTACTAAAACTCTTCTGTGGATATTGAACTATGTTGCCCTTTAGTTCAACGTCTCCTAAATCTACCCAAATCATTTTATCTCCAAACACTAGCTTACATATTTCTTCGTTCAAGGTAGCTGACATGAGTATTATCTTCTTATTCATGGGTAAAACTCTTCTATTTACAAAACTAATAATTTCTTGTTTCTTTGAATTGTATGACTTAATATAATGAGTACAATCTAGAAATCCTAAAACATTAGTATTAAAACTATTTGTATGAGATAATATTACACTATAAACTTCCTTATTTTTGATTAAATAACTAGGCATCTCTTGAATTATGTTGAATTTTGCCTTCTTTACACCCATTAATAAATCATCAATAATATTTTGTGTTTTTTCAGAAAATACTTCTCTTTCTAATTGCATCAAGTCAGCAGTAAATACATAGTCAACATTAATCAAATTTGATAATATGTCCTCATCAATAATTACTGTATCATTATTTGTTTCTTGAAGGTACAATAATTTAGAATGAGTAGTAATTAATGTTTTATATGATTTCAATGCAGAATCATTCTGTGCAATATATTCTTTAACTTTAGGATTAACCAATGCTAGATCATGAATATATTTTGTTGCAGCTCTATATGCTCCTATTTTATATAGTTTACTAATTCTAGCACTTTGTTCCTCTGGTAATTCAGGGAGAGATGGTGTCATTACTACGTCATTTCCGGCTTCTATGCAACGATTATAAATCTCCATTTTTAGTTTATGATTTGGGACTGCTATAGTCGTATTCTTTACATCAAGATACATTTGAGTTTTACCCAATCCTGTAACTGCTTTTAAGCAATATATCTCTCCAACCTTACCTGTTGCTTGAATAGTTTCAAAAGCACTTAACAAATCCTGTTCTGCTTGTTCTAATGTTTTAAGAATGGGAGTAGACAGAATACTTATACGCCCTCTTGGGACTTTGGCTGTCCAAATCATATTCAACCCATGTTCACAAGAAGACTTATGAGGACAGAAATTTGTACATCTTTGTGGAGTATAATTTTTCTTTACAATATAATTACATTGATATTCCCAATTATTTATATCATATTTATCATCTTTGCTTAATGCTTCAAATAACTTTTTTCTTCCACCTTCGATAGCAAGCAAATTAGTTGCTATTCCAAATAATTCTAAGTGATAAGCCCAATGAGTACCATTAGAAAATTCCTTATATAATTTACAATTATCTTCTAAATCCTCCCAATTAAAATGATTAATAACACTTTCTCTTGTTTCTATTGTATTTGATATATTATATTTAATCTTTGTTGGTTTTGTAGTTTTCGTTGTTATCTTTTTCTCCATAATTACTTCTTGACTAAAATCAATGCTATAGATTTTTGGCGAATTGTCCGACACTCCTATTATAATATTAGGATTGATGTTCATTTCGCCAAAAATCTCACAATTATTATCCATAATATTACACTCATCTCTATCAATTATTTTTATATTAGGTAAACCATTTATCATATTTACACCTGTATTCTTGCATAAGTCTTTTACATCCCTAGTGGCATGTGTTTTATCTGTAAAATACAAATAAGCAATCATACTATCTATTAAATCTGGAACATTTAATGTTTTATCATAATTACTATATATTAATTCCAATCCACCAAAAAATAATCTACTTGCATCTTTACATGCTTTATCTGATTCAGGAAATAATTTCATTAATGATAATTGAATTAAATCTCTTACTCTTTTATCTTTTACTTCATGTTCTAATATAAATATTACTCTAAATTTATTTCTATTTATACTTGAAAATGTTGTATAAACAAATGCAGGGATTATATTATATTTTTTGCATCTTTCCATCATTTCTTCAAATGAAATTCCTTCATCAATATCTAATCCAAAAACTTGTTGTGCTTCAAAATCCTCATTAAGTCTTAATCCATTTTTAAAAGTTGAACCACACCAAGTTTTTCCATAAGGTTGAACAACATTTTTAGCAAATTCTTTAACACTAATATCAATAATATGTTTAGGAACACTTTTGCTTATAATACCTATTTCGCCATCCTTTGGTTTACGACTCCAACATACATTGTCTAAAGATAATTTAATCACTTTATCACTTCTTTCTTATATTATTAGTAATCTCTAACATCAAATAGTAGTTGCGATACCATTTGAAATGTAAAAACTACTTAGAGAAGAGTCAAAAGAAACTCCTAACCCTCCTCTCGCAACCTTATTACTACTAATAAGAAAATAAAGAAAGAAATGTTAGAATAGTTTTCACTACTCTCTAAGTAGTTTTTGGAAAATATTTTTAAATTTAATTTTAATACAAAAGAGAGTCAAAATAAATTTCAACTCTCCAAAACACTAAATTATTCAATTATCCATAAATACCCAAACCCTATAACCCTACTCCTGCTTGATTCTTAAAATCTAATAATCCCATAAATCTGGAATTTTAAATGGTATACAATGTAATTTATTTATGTCTTATGTTCTTGAATTGAAATCAACATAATGAAATAGAATAAACTATTATCGAAAACATTATTGCTATAAAATAAATCAATATATTTGTACCTATCCTTATCCTTGAGTGTGAATTTTGATCTAAAAACCAATATTTTCACAATCCTGAAACCTTACTCTAACAACACTTTTTCAGCCCCATAATATTATGATTCGCATAAAAAGCACTCTATTTTCCCTCAGAATTATCTGTTTGAGTAATTGTGCCACTCAACAAAATAGTGCCTTTAAATTGGCCTCTAATTTGTGATATTTTACATTTCATATTCAATCAAGTCAAGTTTTAATAAAATTTTTCTACAGCCAAAATAAATAGTGATACAAATGTTTGTGTACAATTTATCTAATTTATTAACAATATTTTTAATTGTTTTCATTATTATTTCTCCT
>Ga0209728_1001494_pt1 | contig 14134 bp, 12 predicted proteins | sample RifGroD1_FD_183997 | JGI IMG/M metagenome (GOLD analysis project Ga0209728, IMG submission 183997) | Groundwater microbial communities from Rifle, Colorado, USA - Groundwater D1 (SPAdes) (version 2) | ecosystem: Environmental > Aquatic > Deep subsurface > Groundwater | place: Rifle, Colorado... | reverse complement strand
ATCTTATTGCATTTTTTATTACATATTCAAACATAACCCAATCTACATCTTTTGTTTTTTTGTCATATAGATTTTCTAAGTTAATACTTCCCAAGTTGCAAAATTCATATCCTTCAAGGGGTTGTTCCAATTGTTAACGTAATGGTTTTTTATCCACTACTTCCAGAGGTTTCCCCCATCACCTTTCGGTTACTATTGGTTAATTCCAATCTGGGTCGGCATACATTTTCACTCAGATTTCCTTCATCTTCATCGTGTCGGAGACTCTTGGGGAGATTATATTTATTCACTCCCTATGCTCTACGGTACTCTTTAGCCTTACGTAATCTAAAGACTTACCTCGGTACTAGCCATTGGCCTCCACCGATTTTCTCCGATGTTTTACTTGAGGCGAACTCCACCACAAGGATTGGTCGTACTCATATAATGTTCATTATTACTATTAAACTTACCATCTTGCAGATTAAAAGGATTATCACGATTAATAGAACTAGTCCAAAGCACACCTGGCTCACCGTTTTCCCATAATCCATCAATAATATCATTGAATAATTTTTTCGCTTTTACTGTTTCATATGTTTTATCTTCCCAAACTAAATCAATATCTTCATCATTAATAATTTTATTCATTTCCTCATCTGTAATTGTAACAGATATATTCATTGCACTAAGATTACCATCATCTTTTTTACTATTTATGAAATGATAAAAATCGGGATGAGAGAATCTTAAACTTGACATATTAGCTGCTCTTCTAGCCTTATCTCCTTGAATAGTTGTATTTGCAACAGTATTAATTAAGTGCATCCAATTAACTACTCCTGCTGAAGTTCCACCAGATGATTTAATGATTTCTCCTTTTGGCCTAATATCAGATAAATCTTGACCCACACCACAACCATATTTTGTGAGTTTTGCATTATGCCACATATGTTTATAGATACCTTCTAAATTATCTGGTATTCTAGGTAACACTGAGCAAGCACTAAGACATTTATTATAACCAGACCCAATAAGAGTAGGTGTATTTGGCATGAATAATTGTCGATCCATTAGGTCATAGAATATTTTTTCATATTCTTCTTGTAATTCTGGAGTTTTTTCTGCTTTTGATATTGTTTTTGCAACACGCATGAACATTTCTTCTGCGGTTTTTTCAATAACCTCACCTGTATTTGTATCTTTAAAGAAATACCTATCTTCTAGTAGTCTTTGTGTATTCTCATTAATTACTGCCAATTATGTATCCTCCAATAATTTTATTTTAGTATTTATGCTTTAAAAAGATTATTCTATCTTATTTATTAACAACTTGGCTCATTGCTTTTTCAATAACCTCTAATTGCTCTACAGATTCCATAAATACAATTAAATCTTCTTTTACCTTACTTTCATTCTTATCCATCCTATATCACCTCCCTTCATTACAAATCCCAATGTCTATTCTTCTTCAAAATCTCAATAACCTCACCTGCATATGGTTCATCAATATTTATAACTAAATACTGATTACTAGGTTTTTTATTAAACTTAATTCTGCTAACTCTAATGTTTTTAAGAATCCTACTCAAATCAATACTATCTTGCTCTGATGCGTGTTTATATAAGTCATCTTGTTTTATGACTACATATTTATGAAAGTCAATGCCATGTAAAGATAAATTATTTATATAGATTATGTATCACCTTCTTCTTTCGGAATTAAGTCACTAGTTTCTACTTTAATCATCCAATAATATTCATTACTTTCATCACAAATGTTTTTGAATCTAAAGAATGTTGGATTTATATGAGGTAATTCTTTATATAAGTAGCGTTTACACTCATTAGATTTTTCACAAATATCATGAAAACATAAACCAAATGTTACCAAGATTTAATCTTCCACCCTTTCATTTTTAATTTCTGATTCAAACCATTCTCTGCCTAAAGCAATAAACAATTCTCTTTTATAATAACAAATTTTACCTGTGTCTTGCTGAAAACAGTGCATAAAATTTATTTTGTCATGATAGTTCACTTCATATTCTTCTTTGGATATTTCTATCCACTTTGATCCATCCATTGCATCTGTTAGAATTTTAATATGTATCACCTCTTTTGATTTAGCAAGAATTTGATTAGTAATTCTAATAATCTGTATGATCAAATTCTTGCTAATATTATGATAATTATTTTATGATTTATGTTTAGGAATTATGATAGATTAACCAATTTTTTTATAATATGTAGTTGTATTGGTTAAATCACTTTTGCTGAACATGAAGTTTACTTTGTCTTGGGAATTGTATTCTTGAGAAGTGCAGGTAGTCCAAATTCCGTCGATGCGATTGATGATTTTTGTTGGATTCATTTTTGTTTCACCTCCTTTCTATTTATATTATAGCATGTGGGGAATTTGATGTCAAGAAATTTTATTTATTGGTTTAAACAATTGTCTGTAACATATCTTTCAAATAAGTTTGTTTCTTCTTAATTTCCCTCGTCTTGATTGCAGTTCTTATTGCTGAATTCTGACCCACTAATACACAATATTTCTTCGCTCTTGTAACACCCGTATACAATAATTCTGTGTTAAGAAGTACGTAAGCAGATGATTCAATACATACTATAGCAGTATGAAAACCAGATCCCATGCTTTTGTGTATTGTTACAGCATAGGCAAGTTCCAATTTCTTAACTCCGGCTCGATCTAAAACTATCTCTCCAATTCCAATAAAATCAACAACACATACTCCATTGTCTATTTCTTTTACTATTCCCATATTTCCATTGAAAATTGGAGTTACTTTACTATCAACATTTATAGATTTGTAATTATTTTTAGTATTAATAACTTTGTCTCCTAATTTAATTTTGTAAGATTTGTCTTTATCAACTTTAACTTCAATAAAAATATCACTATCACTTACGGGATTAATTATTGATTGAATTTTATTATTTAGGCTATATGTTGATAAGTCTCCTCTTGTTCTCATAGGAGACAATACCTGTGTTTCCATAATATCTTGACTTGCTTCGTAGTGTTTTAAGAAATGTTTTATAACTCTATCCGAAGGGGAGTCATCTTCTTTATGGATGTCTAATTCCATATCTTGAAGTTCTCCAAGTATCAAATTACCTTCAAATTTAGGTTTGAGTATTTGTTCTTGTTCAGAAATTTTAATTGAGGTAACAATAATTCCTGACATTTCTGCTTGTCTGTGGATTTTGGTTAAAACTATACTTGGTATTACATTTGAATTTAATATATCTGAAAAAACTTGACAATTCCCTATTGGAGTTAATTGCTTTATATCACCAACTATAATTAATTTTGCTCCATTTGGTATTGCCTTAAGTAAACTTAAAAATATATCACCATTTATCATCGTTGTCTCATCGATTAGCACTACGTCTGTATCCAGTGGATTCTCTTCATTATATGTAAATTCACCATGAGAATACCCTAAAAGTCTATGTATGGTGCTTGCTTTTAAACCTGTTGCTTCTGTAATTCTGACTGATGCTTTTCCTGAGAGGGCTGCTGCCGATATAATATAATCTTTAAAAACTTGAACAATTCCATTTAGAGTAGCAGTCTTACCACAATTACCAGTGATAAAAATACTTCCATTTCTTCTTAAAACCAACATATGAGAAGGAACTGTAAAACAATATTTATATCCATCGATTGTTTTATACCTTTCTATTTTATTTATATTATATTTGTCTTTTGCTTGAATACCAACCGTAATAGCTCTCTGTGATACATGTACATCATAGTCTATAGATTTTCTAGTATATAGTTTTCCACTCGTTAAATAAGATTGCCCTCTTCTGTCTTGAAATCCTAATTTTGCTCTTTTCCCAGTTGCAGAAAAAACGAATTGCACGAAATCGGCAGTAGATTTTACGTTTGCGGAAAAACTTTCTCTATTGTTCCTAATAGAGCCATCCCAATTTAAAACTTCAGACGCAATTATTTTCAATTGTTCATAAGAGCAATTATACCAATATTCTGCGGTGAATTCTTTTTCTAGTCTGGGGGGATTTACATAGAAATCTGAAAACCCCTCTGCTGCAGAATCTGCTTCTCTCCATTTCAAATTATTGAGTTTAAATAATTCTATTAATCTTTTCTTTTTCCTATCTTTTCTAACATGAAAGCGGCAAGTGAAATTTGAATTCCCTATCATTAATGATCCGTCTGCTATTACAGCAACCATCAATCTAATTTGGTCATCAGTTAAATCAATCCCCTTTCCATCATATTTGAATGTTGTAATAAATCTACCAGAAAAACCATGTTGGTTTCCATAGTGCATTTCTATCAAATCACTACATTTCTTTATATTTAAATTATTTTTGGAACTTAAATATACTATATTATGATTATCACAAACACATTGATCAACGCTCCCAGTTTCATTTTTAATATGATTTAAGTATTCTTCTTTTTCTTTTATGTATCTTTCTGGTAATACTAACTCTGCTGTTCCGTCTCTATTATACTGAAGTACATTTTCACCTTCAATATAATCGGAAATCTTCTTCCATCCAACCCCATTAAAATATTCCGTATCACAATCCACACACCCTGCTGATCCAGTTAATGCAACAATATTCTTATCGATAATTAATTTAACTGCTTCAATTTGTTCGGAAGTGTAAGCAAAACCTTGTTCTTCCTCCACACTTTTAATCGTATCTTCCCAGTCTCCAAGTTCAAATTCTTCACTACGTTCTGCATTTAGTAATCTAATTAATTCATTGTGAATATTCATTTCTAAATCGTAGTATCTCTTTAGTCCAATTAATTGACCGTCATCAGAAACATTAATTTCTTTTTTATCAACTAATTGTTTAGCTACATCATTTATAATATCTTGTTCAATAAATCCAATTTGATCAAAAACAATATTCATTAATTCACTAAAATGTAAGTAACTCCTTCCTATTTCTCCATTTCCAGCCAATGTATTTATAATACAAGCTTTTACTCTCCTTGAATCATTCCCTATCATACCCATTTTCTGTGCTATTTCATCAGCTTTTTTAAAACCAACACCACTAACCTCAACTAATCTATATGGATTATTTTTAACAATATCAACCACTGTGTCAGGAGATTTATAAAAATCCAATAACTTATTTATTAGATTAGCACTCAAGTTGGCATTGCTCAATTCTGTATAAATTTGAGAATAGTCTTTACAATCTTCAAATTCTTCAATTATTCTCATCGCGGTAGCATGACCTATTCCATTAATTGACGTAAGTGCAGAAATGTCTTTATCTTCTAATAAGGTAATTACATCATCATATTTTTCAAATAATTTATATACTATATTTGGATTAATTATGCCTTCTAAAAAATCAATTTGTTGTGACTTATTAGTTAAATCTATTTTTTTATTGATAAAAAGTATTTCGTATGTGTCTCCATACTTTTCATGTCTTTCGATTAACCTACAAGCAACCTTATAAGTTACATAACTTTCTAACTTGCATACTTTTCCTTTTAATTTAATTTTGGATTGCCCCCATAGTTTGGGTAAGCCATCACAATTTTCAAGTTTATTTATTATGTTGGCTACAAAGATGGCATGTTCACCAGAAGCAACCTCATATGAATTTTTAGGAAAGAATATCCTATCTAATTCTATTTCACATTTAATTATTTTATTATCTACCATAATTCCTCCTTAGATTATACACTTACTCTTTCTTCTTGAACTATAATTTCTCCATTGTCCATTAATCTTGTAATTTTCATTATTGTATGTTGAAATACTGAGTTCTTATATTTTCTTGGTTTAAATTGATCTCCCAGTCTGAACCCATAGACCATCATTAGTGTTCCTCTCTTGAACCAAGATTCTTCTATTCTCTTCTTCTTGCCATCTTCTTGCACTTTAGATAATGTACGATTGTAGTGATTGAATGAACCATCGTACATCTTGCAAGTTACAACTCCACTTGGAGTCAATAATTCAACGGTATGTTTTGTTTTATCTCTATCTAATACAGTACCCATTATCAATGATAATTTATATCTATTGAATGGTCTTCCTCTGTAAAATCCAGTTTCATTAGCAACAGGATCTTCAGGCAAATCGTAAAAATTCTCAATTGTATATCGTTTGGTATTTACTTTAGATAGTTCGTGTTCCGTTTTATAGTAACTCATGCTATCCATTTCCCATTTTGCTATACTTCCCTTACAATATTTGTCATAGATTTCTTTATATACTATTGCATTGTATTTATTGACCACTTCTTTGTCTTTTAGGAGCATAGTAATCTTCTCAATTTTCCTATCCAATGCTTTCTTAATTTTACCTTTATGTACTATATACGTTCCAAAATCTATTTGGACATAATCTAAATCTTCTTTCATTTCATTATACTTATCTAAAAATACATCTAGCATATTGTCATTAATATAGAACCAATCACTTTTTAAACCATCAGGTAATTTGTCTTTAGGAACTAAATTGGGTTTTGTACATATTGCCTTATAAATATTATAATAGATTATTTCATCTTCGTATGTTTTAGAGATTAAACCACTTTCAATTAACATAGGAATGTTTGCTAGAGAAAATGAATCCTTTAATTCTACAATTGAATTAATATATTGATTCATTAAGTTAATTCTATTCCCAAAAGAATCTAATGCACCACACTTAATTAGATTTACTACCGCATTTTTTGCTAATTGTGTACCACATCTTTCAATAAAATCTTCATAAGAATTAAATGGTCTATTGTTTAAAATAGTCTCAATATCTTCAGAACCAACTTCTGATAATGCTCTCAACCCATATAATATTTTATTTTCATATATCGTAAACGCCTCCTTGGAATAGTTAATATTCGGAGAATCTACAATATCATTCATCTCTGAAACTGCCTTAGCAATCTTTCCATAGTTAGTAGTTTTTCCTTCACCAATTGCTCCTGAATTTACAGTCAGGCAAGCACATTTCCAATACATATGTCCATAAACATGGGCTAAATTCATTTCTTGAACTAAAATCCCAGTATATGGATTCGTATGATTTTTCGAAAAACTGTAGCCCAAAGATGGGGTAATTTGTAAATCCCAAACATAGTCTAAAAATATTCTTCTAGTTCCATTCTTTAAACCTTCTTCAAAGAAAAGTCTTTTGGAGTCTTCAATTGTTTTCTTGCTTTTTTTGCTAATTCCTTTTCTTAATTTATTTGCATGAGTTAGACTAAAATTAACTATTCCTTTATCCATAGTTAATTCCATGACCACTTCTTGAGTGTCGGCAAGTCCGTATAAGGGTAATAAATGAGGTTCTAATATATTTATCTCTTCTTCATTTAATCCATATTCCCTCATCTCTTGATACCATAAACTAATATTATTTTTAAACCTAACATACTTGTCTAATGGTTGCTCTCCTCCTTTATTGGCTAACCTCATTAGAGAATTTCCTGTAACCAATTCTAGAAAGTTTTGTGGGTGTATTTTACTTAATGCTTGTTTACCCACAGATCCTTCATACTGGAAGGCATTTACAACATCCCCATTATACAAAAGTTTCCACATTTCTTTATCTGTATAATCAATAACATCAGGATGTAAATAGTAATTATAAGTATTTCTCAAACTTCCTTTCCATTCCATTTTCCCCTCTTCTACTAAAACATCCATACAAGTTCTCATACGATCTAATGATTCAATTGTTAGTGCATCAAATTTTAATCCTCCTGTATATTCACTGTCACCTAAGTTCCAACAAGTAATGTCATCTCCATTGGGTGCTTTCATTAGGGAATTTTGTTCAATAAATCCATTGGGGAATATGATAATACCACTTGCATGAATACTTCTACCAACAATCAATCCTTCTAATTCTAGGGCCGTTTCTCTCAATTGAGGGTAATTCTCTAATAGATTTATTAGTTCTCTGATGGGTTTTCTTTCCTCTTCTTCATTTCCAAATAAACAATCATTTAAACTCCATTGTGCTCCTCTTTCAATTGGAATCATATCAGACATTGCTTGAATTTCATCGTAATTGTAGTTCAATCCTCTACCTGCAGTAAGAATAGCCAATTTGGGTTTCAGTGTTTTAAAAGTAGCTACATTTAAAGTATTTTCATATCCATATTTCTCCTTGATTGCTTTTAAAATGTTTCCTCGTTGTGCAGCTTCAGTATCTACATCAATATCCGCTAATTCCGGCTTACTGCTATGAATGTGTCTCCAACTAGGTAGATTAAATGTGATGGGGTTCATTTGAGTAATATCAATAAGATAAGCAAGATATAATCCAGTAACACTTCCTCTAGCAATTCCCACCAGACTTAGTTTCCACATTAAATCTACTAAATCTTTTGTTAAGCAATAATAACTACTCAGACGTTGATTAATTTTTTCACTTATTAACCAAAGTTGTTTTAATTCTTCTTCAATTCTATCCATATTTACTTTATCAAACTCTTGATTTTTATTTGTCATTCCTTCTTGGGTCAAGAACAACAAATACTTATCTACCAAATAATCACTATAGTAAAATTTCTTAATGTATTCATATTCGTTTGTATAATTTTGCATTATATGTTTGTCATCAAAGTTAGGTATTTGAGTTGGAGGAACTACAGGATCTTGTGCTAAATCATAGAACTCAATTTTATTAGCAATTTCTAAAGTGTTGTTTGTCATTACTTCAAAAATTTGCTCACTAATATAATCTTTAAAATATCCCCAAACTTCTTCTTTAGTCATTACATAAGTAGAAGAATAAAAAGCAGACACCTCTCTGTCTCCTTGTTTTGAATTCAAGAAAGACTCATGAATTTGCCTATGATTTTTAGTTAAATAGTGGGCATCTGTAGTGTAAATAACTTTAATATTATATTTACATCCCAAACCAATAATGAAATTATTATAAGCTATTTGATCTTCTTGAAAACTTGGTTGACACTCTAAATAGAAATCATCTTCAAAAACATATTTACAACCATTGATAAAATCTTCAATCTCCTTTAATGCAGTATGACTTCCTCCTTGAAACTCTTTAAATTTATTACCTATAAGCGATCCTAAACATGCTGATGATGCAATCACCTGTCCTTTGTGTTCGGACATCACCTCGACCATCTGTTGGGTTGTGAGAGGCGTTCTTTCCATCGGGCCTGTTCTAAAAGAATTCATCCACGCTAGTGTAGACATTTTTCTTAGTGCAAGATGACCTTCTTTAGATTTAGCTATGAGAATAAAGTGAGGAAATTTAGTTATTCCAGAAGTATAATTATCTTTGACTTCTTCTAATGAATTTACAAGGTAGATTTCATTTCCTAAACCAAGGGTGAAATTAGGATTTGTTTTATGTATCTCCTTTGTTACTTTTATCGCTTCTATGTGGGAAGACAAACATTCATGATCGGTGATAGCAATTCCTCTTAATCCTATTTTTTCAGCATATTGAATTAAGACTTTAACTTTATTTGTCGAATCCGATAACTTCAAATTACTTAGTTCTGTATGGCAATGTCCTGAAAAACAAGACAAATTATATTCAGCTTTAAATTCCTGCATTTATTCATTCCTTTCTTCTTATATAATGTGTATCATACACATTATATAAGATAAAGTATATTATATTTGAATTATTAAAACCTAAATTTAATTACACTTGGAGTATACATAAAATCCTCAATGATAATTTGTGGTGTAATCTTTCCATTGTATTCATTAACACTAAACTTACCTATTACAGTAAGATTTATGGCTTGATGTTGTTTTATATCATTATACTTATCTTCATTTGTAAAAAATTTCATAAGAGCAATTCCATTGTAGTTAATTTTTATAGTGTTTTTATTTTTACCCATTAACTCTATGTCTTTTGAGTTTACTATTAGATTTTCTATGGCAAATAAAGGTTCGTCTACTGAATTTCCCCATATATTTTTATGTTTTGCAACTGACTCAATTATGGTTTTATTTAATGTTTTCTCATTAAATATTCCATCTACATCATAAATTAGAAAATTGGAGACTTGAATTTTACTTACAACTTCATATAGTTCATTGATTTTACTATTATGTATGGAAATCCCACAAGCATTTGGATGACCTAAAGCATAATTAAATAACCCACTATCAATACACCATTGTCTAACATCTTTTATATCTTTTTTATCATACCCTCTAGCACTTCCTGCAAAATTCTCATCGTGAGAACTAAGTAAGAAACATGGTCTTTGATAGATATTAGTTAGTTTATTTGCTAATAACCCAGTATAATTTTTTTCTGTCAGTCCTGTGGCATTAATAATTATAATTCCATTATTGAAAAGTTGATATTGGTCTACCTGATTCTTTGCAACTTCAACTGCTTCATCAACAAGTTTTTTCTGTTTTCTTTTGCATTTATTCCCTATTCTCACTACATAGTCTTGTAATGATAGTTCAACTTCCCCTTTTCCTCTAATTTTGTCTATATGTTTTTCATCAATATTAAGAAATGCCTTAAACATCAACTCTTTTTCTTCATAAGTTCCATTTCTAATAAGTGCATTGATCATTGGAACAATATAAAAACCAATTCCAATGATACTTACTTCATTCTTCATATCATAAGCTTTTTCTTTAATTAGTGCTGATATGAATTTATTTTTATTTTGTTCTTTCTTAATTAATTCAATTCCTTTTAAAACTAAATATCTACTTTCTAGATTCCTTAAATCACTTACGTCTCCTATCATTCCTATTGTTAGTAAATCAAGATAATCATCTGCATAATTTAGATTTAATTTTTTATCAATATACTTTATAAATTTATATACTACACCAATTCCCGTCATAGCCTTATTTGTTACTTTTTGAGAGAGTTGATTATTTATTACTATTGCATTTTCACTATATCTTTCACACCCATGATGGTCAATAACTAAAATATCAATTCCCTTATTTTTGAAATATTTGTGTTCAGCGTAATCGTTGCTAGATGCATCCGGTAAGATAATTAAGTTGCATCCACATTCAATTTTGTGGATTCTATTTAATGTGATTTCATCTAATCCGTGTGCCTTATCATCATGTACAATAAATGTAATTGTAGATTTACTATTGAACTTTATAATTAAATGTGTAATATATTGATATATTGCGGAGGCACTTGTATATCCATCTGCATCACAATCCACGACAATTACAATAGCACTATCTTTTTTAATATGGTATAGTAAATTTTCATAACCTAATTCCATATGATCATATAAAGATTCATCTTCTAAATGGAGCGCATTTGGATTAAGGAAATCATTTATATTTTCTATATCTCTATTTTTTAGGATTGTTTCTACAATATTACTGAAACCAATTGCAGTTCCTTTTAAATTATATTTAAAACTCATAATTACCTCACTTTTATTATTATATTTATTTATTACTGTTCGTATTTTATTGATTGGACGTATGTATGGTGTTTTATTTCTGCTCTTTCTCTGACTTCCTTTGCTTCTTCAAAAGTATTAAAATCTCCTAACCAAATTCTCTTATTCTCGATATTAATATATGCAATCCATCTTCCTGTGCTTTTCATAATACTAACTCCAGTAACAGAAGTTGTATTATCTTTCCTTAGTGAATGATTTTGAGCATTTTCTAATGCTCCAACTACGTTCAAGTTATTAAGTCTATTATTTAATGTTATTTTATCTTTATGGTCTATGGTTCTTCCTTTAATATATTCTTCTCCATATTCTAAAAAACATATATATCTATGTAATCTCTTTGGAGTGGGTGCTTTTGCTTTTCCTATCCCACCTGATATTTCTAGATAAGGTTTGTTACTTTTCGAAAAAACTAAACCGAAATTGAAATTTACTAACTCCCAGAAATATTGTAAATCAACATAACTAAAATATACTTTATTTTCTTTAATATCCTCTACTTCAATAATAGTATTGTATTCATCTGTATAGACCTTACTAAAATATCTTCTAGGATTTGTACATTCTTTACATTGTTTTGAATGGCCTCTTAAAATGTCATTAAGACCCATTTCATATTCTATATTACAATTTAAACATAAAGCTTTGACATACAAAACACTATTACCACTTATTGTTTTCTTAGAATATCTCTCACTAACAATTTTCCAGTTATTGATAATCATACCTATATAAATTTCTTTCGCTTTCATGTATTCCTCCTATATGCATTGGGTGTATATTTTCTTATCCATAAGTTTTAGTAAAGTTGCTTTGCCAATATCTGAGGGAGAACTTTTGTAAGGAAGCAAGTCCTCCGTATCCCATAGAATTGTTACAATACAATAAGGAGCTAGTTTATTAATTATTCTTTCTCTAATATGTTTTGCCCACTTGCTTGCTTCTTCACTTTCCGCATTTTGATACTGTTTGTCTAATGCAATAATAACTTCATTAACCTCCAGACTTAATATTAAGTCTCTTTGAAAATTACTAAAACTATTCCCACATAACGCTACTGTGAAGTTTTCTTCTCCAAACATGGTGTCACATTGAAGAACTGACTTTTCCGTATTTAATCCTATATTTCTATAGGTACTGACTATATCTTCAATTATTTAAAATTAAATAATTGTCTACTGTTTCGGTTTTCAAAGACTTCGTTTCCTAAAATCTTGCCACTTATTAATAGTGACCCTACTTCCCTACCAAGGGAATAGTCGATACATGCTTTTGAACATTGTATTTTTTATTTATGCTCGTAACGGATATATCTCACTCTCATTGCTGTAAACGAAACCCTGATTCATTTGTCTGATATATGTATCTGACATACCACACATTTTCGATATTGCCATGTATGATAAATCTGATGTAGTTAATAATTCCTTTGCTTTATTTATTTGTTCATTTGATATCTTTTTATGAGATTTTCTCAGGGGATAACTTCTACTATCATCATAAAATATTTCTCCTGTGTTAATGTAATTAATTACTCTTTTTGCAACACCATACATTTGAGCGATTTCTTCATATTTTATGTGCGTATTTAATAAATAGTAAATAATTTCATCTTTATCTTCATCTGATAATAGAATTTCCCATTTTTTATAACATCTCTTATCCCTTATTGGATAATTTAATGTTGAGTTATAATAGTATTTTCCATTGTTTATTTGGCTAATAGTTGTTTCTAAACAATTGTACTTTTTAGCTATTACACTCATTTTTAATCTCATATTTCTTAAATCTTCTACAATCGAATTTACTGTATTGGATTCAAGTTTTTGTCCATGCCTTAGATCATATTTACGTATTGGGTAATTCAAATTATCTTGTTTTCTTCTAATGCCTTCATTTATATTAAATAAATGTGTAAAAGAAGTACCCGTAATTTCGCAAATATCAACAAATGACATATCGGTATCTTTTAACAAGTAAATAATCTTTCCAAGAATATCTTTATCAAATTTATAATACGCTGTAAAATGTGTCCCTCCAGTATTCTGATTATATCCATCATTATAAGTATCATATAGTTTTATATAATATTTTTCTTTCTTATCTAGTTCGGATTGTTCTAAATTATTTTCTAAAATAATTAGTTTGTAATTCTCTACTCCATATTTTCTGATTCCTCTACTTAGTGGATAATTGTATTCTTTACAATTTTCATCGAAGGGATTGTATTTTAAATGACGATCATCCCTGTTTTTTAAATTTATGGTTTGACCAATGTAAACTATTTTGTTCTTTAGAGTGTTAAAATAAGCATAAATAACATTCTCGTATTCACTATATATCTTAGACATCCTCCTTGTATATAAAGCATAATATACAAGCATAATTTAATACAATGTTCAATTTCACTCGGTATTACCGTATCTTTTTCAAGACTTAGGCTCTCTTACCACCTTAACATTTCTGTTTAGTTGACCGATAGCTATGCTAACAATTAGCATAACCCCTTGCAATAACAAGGAAAAGTAGATTGGGGCGATGTTGTTCACCCTCTACCAACATTATTTTTCTCTTACGTTTAATGGCCTCTTTGTTTATGTTAATGCCGTATAAATTTTGACTTAATGGATGAGAATATATTACTTTTCTTATTTGAAAAGGAGAATATTTGCCATATAGCTCAATCTCCTCTTCAATCATTAATCTAGCCCTT
>Ga0209728_1001493_pt1 | contig 14139 bp, 14 predicted proteins | sample RifGroD1_FD_183997 | JGI IMG/M metagenome (GOLD analysis project Ga0209728, IMG submission 183997) | Groundwater microbial communities from Rifle, Colorado, USA - Groundwater D1 (SPAdes) (version 2) | ecosystem: Environmental > Aquatic > Deep subsurface > Groundwater | place: Rifle, Colorado... | reverse complement strand
CTGGATCGGTATGGGTATGATCAGCTACTCCCGGAAACTCGTCGGCTACCTGATGGTCGAATACGGTGGTGGCTCAGGTCTCTGGTACAAGGCCGTTGTGACGGCCCCTATCCCGAAAAACATCCGCCTTGGGCTGATGAGCTCGCGGTATGACGGCGAGGGACTGTACGGTCAGATCGGCTTCGGCCAGGTCGTGGTCTACACAGCCATCCTCTTCCAGACCGAAGAGTGGATGACCGAGCGCACACCGCCCGATGCAGACATGCTCACCGGGAACCTCGGCATCAAGGTCACCTTCTAGACCCGTGCCGATCGTTAAACGCCCCAAGTCCACCGCGGACCTGGGGCGTATGTGTTTCTACTTTCTACTTTCCACTTTTAACTTTATACTTTCTACTTCCCCTTTTTCTTTGCTATAATAAACCCAACAGGAGGAACTGCTCCTGTTGTTTATTTGGAAGAATGTATAAATTAATGAAGGTGTTTAAGGTGTTTATTCCGGAGTTATCATTTTAAACCTTAATCCAAGAAGATCTCTCCTATCGTCGAGATGGGAGGAGAAAGAACCCCCTCAATCCCATCCCCCTATGCACATCATCGCCACAATTTGGAAAAAACCTTATAACCCGGCCCATGTTCAGGCTATGATCGATGCTGGAGTTGATGCTTTGCGAGTGAAATGTTCACACGATAGTGCCGAGGAGATTGCGCAAACATTATCCTTGGTACGCAAGCAAATAACTGCATCTGGTAAAAATATTGATCTGATTGTTGACTTGCCAGAAGCAAAATTGCGTTTGGGTCGATTTCCGCAGGAAAGAATCAAAATTAGCGAAGGCCAAGAATTTAGATTTTTGTATGGCCAACTAAGCTCTGATCCGCTGGCTTATGTTCCTTTTGTTACTGAAAACTTGGCCGACAACCTCCGTGTTGGTGAAAAATTCTTTGTTCAAGACGGTAATTTACAATTTGAGGTCACAGCCATCCATAGTCCAAACGAGTTTATTGCTAAATCGTGCCATGGTGGAGAACTTGTGCAATCAAGCGCCATTTCTATTACCGATATGGCTGATAAACTCAACCATATCGTCCCTTTTATTGATGAAATGCTGGCAAAATTACCAGCCAGCAAGCCAGAGATGATTGCTTTTTCATTCATCAAGTCCCGAGCAATGCTTCAAGAGCTTATTGATAAGCTTAAAAAACACACTACTAACAATTGGAACCCGCGGATTTTAGCAAAAATTGAGTCAAAGGAGGGAATTGATAATATTGATGAAATTCTTGATCTAGTTTTTGGAATTATGGTCGCCCGCGGTGATTTGGCCCTAACAACACCTTTTGAAACTCTTGGTTTAAGTCAAAAATATCTAGTATCCAAGGCAAGAAAGCAAGGAAAATACTGCGTTGTAGCTACCGGAACTCTAACTTCAATGCTTTCACAAGCCTTGCCAGCACGATCTGACATTTTGGATATTACAAATTCTTGTTTAGACGGCGCTTCTGCTATTATGTTATGTAACGAGACAGCCCACCACAAAAACCCAGGAAAAGTTATCGAAACTGCAAAAAAGATAATAAATGCTGTGGAAAGTTACTAAGGGTCACACTTAACCTCCTCACCCCCCCCCTTCGTAAAAAGGGGGGGGGACCGAGAAATATATGATTTTAACTGTTCATGTTAAGCCAAATGCTAAAAAGACTGGTTTTCGGTCTTGGATGGACTCTTCAACAGTGGTAATTGACCTGTGCGCGCCTCCAGTAGATGGTAAAGCTAATGTTGAACTGATTAATTTCCTAGCAAAACAGCTAAAGCTTGCCAAAAGCTTAGTAATTTTAAAACGCGGTCACTCCAGCCGCGTCAAACATATCCAGTTGCCCGATAAAACAGATACGAGCAAGCTTTAGGGCATATCAATCCCGCCCTTACTCCATGGATTGCATCTTAAAACCCGATAAACACCTTTAAAACCACCGCGAATCACACCATATTTCATAATTGCCTGCCTGGAATACTCAGAGCATGATGGATAAAATTGGCAATATCCGTGCGGAAATAAAACCCTCATCAGTCCATGATCAAAAGAGAGGGTTTTTTGATAAATAATAATCGGCCAAGTTGCAAAAGTCCGCCAATATAGAACTAATCTTTCCATAATCCTGCTTTTTTCAAAACCGCAGTAATTCGTTCTTCTTTTTGTGAATATGTCAGATCCAAAGCCTGGCCCGAGGTAATAAACACAATATCAAACCCTTTTTGAATGTGATTAAGGTGTAAACGGATAATTTCCCGATACTGTCGTCGTACTCGGTTGCGCCTTACTGCACCTTTATGAACCTTTAATCCCACAACAACTGTAAATCTAGATTCGTCGAGCTTATTTTTTAAAAATCTAATACCACAAATGGGATCAAACACACTTTTTCCCTTTTTCACAACATTCTGTACCTCTGTTTGTTTTCGCAATCGATTCTTTGATTGAAACATATGGGATAGTATAAAGGAGAAAGTTAAAAGTATAAAGCGGCGACGGCGATAAAAAATAGAATCTGGAATGTTGGCATATTGTAATATATAAAAAATCAGGTCGTGATGACCTGATTTTTATTAAGCCTGTCGAGCTGAGACTGTTAGTCTTTTTCGGCCCTTGGCTTTGCGACGCTTTAAAACAGCGCGTCCGTCTTTTGTGCTCATACGAGCGCGGAACCCTTGTTTTCGAGCACGTCGCCTTTTCTTTGGTTGATATGTTCTCTTTGGCATATATGCTCATGAATAAAAGTGCGTCAACTATACTTTTTTATCTTCATTTTGTCAACATTAGGGGATAGATCAACAGTTTCCAACAGTCTATCCACAGTTTCTTAACATATGTCTGTTTTTCTTAACCCTTGTGGCCTGTGGATATCTGATATACTATTTACACGTCGACAATGAGTCTTTCATTTACCCCCTGCTTTTATGAATACCCACGAACTATGGCAAGCCGCCTTAGGTGAGCTAGAACTAAAGCTCAGCAAAGCGCATTTTACTACATGGTTCCGCAATACATTTATCATCGATTTCCAAGGTCATGAAGTTACTATTGGCGTGCCTAACACTTTTACAAAAGCCTGGCTTGAAAAAAAATATCACAAAGATATTTTACTAGCCTTACAAAACATTACCGAACAGCCTTTGCGCTCGCTTATTTATCATGTTGAAACACGACAAATCGAGCCAAAGGCTATTATTTTTGAAGAACAAAAAGCACATAATACCAATGGCATTGAATCTTTTGATGTTCCTGACAATCTTGGCTTTACAACTGCCAATCAAGAAACAGGAATAACTCCTTCAGCACTAAACCGAAACTACACATTTGATACTTTTGTGGTTGGAAAACAAAACGAGTTAGCTTACGCGGCTGCGCAAGCCGTGGCCGCCCACCCGGGTGGAACATATAATCCGGTTTTTGTTTATGGTGATGTTGGTCTGGGAAAAACCCACCTTTTGCACGCAATTGGCCATGAAATAAAGCGTCGAAACCCATCAGCCCGTGTTCTTTACGCCAGCTGTGAGCACTTTACCAATGATTTTATCCAAGCCGTGCGAGCCGGACACGCCAAAGAGTTTAAAGATCGTTATCGAAACTTGGATCTTCTGCTCATCGACGACATTCAATTTATTACCGGAAAAGAAGGAACCCAAGAAGAATTTTTTCACACCTTCAATACCCTTCATCAAAGCAATAAACAGATCGTAATTTCGTCTGATCGCCCACCAAAAGCCATTGCTGCTTTGGAAAAACGCCTATTATCCAGACTTGAGTGGGGAATGCTGGTGGATGTTGGAGCGCCAGATCTTGAAACTCGCATCGCCATCCTACAAATTAAATGTCAATCGCGGGGCGTTGATCTAACAAGGGATATTTTGCACTATATTGCCTCACATATTGCGTCAAATGTTCGAGAACTCGAAGGGGCGCTTAATAAAATAATTGCCTATCATCAATTCAAAAACATTGATCCTTCCTTGGAAACCGTTATACCAATTATCGATGGCTTTGATCTAAACACAATCAAGAAAACGGTTTCTCCAAAACATATTATCCAAACCGTTGCTGAATACTTTGACATTGAAATAGGAGACATTCTTGGAAAAAGTCGAGAAAAGCGATTGGCCTTTCCCCGCCAGATAATCATGTTCTTACTTCGAGAAGAAATGAAAATCTCTTATCCATCAATTGGGCAAGAACTAGGCGGACGCGATCATACAACCGCCATGCACGCCTACACAAAAATTTCAGGGAACCTCAAAGAAGATGAACAACTAAAAAGAGACATGGACCTGATCAAGCAAAAAATGTATTCAGGATAGTGGATAGCTTGTGCACAGACAGCACTCAACCATGTGCACATCTGCCACCCACGCTGTGGAAATAAAGCGCATAAGTAAGAGGCTAAAAATTACCCAAACATCCATGCACAGGAACTGCACACAAGGACGATGAGTTTTAACCACACGAACTCACAAGCAACCACAGCTAAGACAAGTCAAAAAAACGACTTCTGCACTTCATCCACACCCCTTACTATTACTACTGTATTTACTTATATATAAAATATTATTAATAATAAGAAAACATGAAACTCTCTTGTACAAAAGGAAATCTATGCCAAGGACTTTCAATTACAAGTCACATAGGCACGAAGAATGTTAACTTACCAATACTTAACAATGTTCTTCTTAAAGCTGATCAAGGAGGTCTCAAGCTTATTTCCACTAATTTAGAAATTGCTCTTACTTGTTCAATTAGAGGTAAGTTAGAACAAGCGGGCGAATACACAGTTCCATCAAAACTTTTTTATGAATTTGTGAACCTACTTCCAGACGAAAGAGTTGATATGGATTTGCATGACGATGGTTTGTTTATCTCGTGCGCTAAAGCTAAAACAACAATCAAAGGAATAGCCCCGTCTGAGTTTCCACTTATTCCACCGGTTGAAGGACAGGTGAAATTTACAATTAGTGTTTCTGATCTGAAAAAAGCACTAGCGCAAACACTATTTGCTACCGCACTTAATGAAGCAAGACCAGAGCTAACTGGCGTTTACATGAAGTTTAATGACAATAAGCTTACAATGGCCGCAACTGACAGCTATCGTCTCGCAGAGGTCAAAATAAAGGCATCCTCGCAAGAAGGAGAGCACGATGTCATTGTGCCTCAACGCACACTTTCCGAGCTCAACAGAATTTTTTCGGTTTTCAAAGATGATGTTGAGGCGTCTGAGTTTGTGACTATTGAGTTGGCAAACAATCAAATTGTATTTAAGTACGCATCTGTTGAACTAATTTCCAGAACTATTGAGGGAATTTATCCAGATTACCGACAGATTATTCCACAAAAGCAAGAAACAAAGATTGTTGTTGATCGCAAAGATCTTCAGCAAGCAATTAAAAGCGTTAGTCTTTTCTCTAAACTCGGGCTTTTTGACATTAAGATGACCGCAAACCCTGAAGGTAAACTAACATTGTTTGCCCAAGACGCAACCCGAGGAAAAAATGATGTTTCCATTGAATGTGATGTGTCTGGCAAAGAAAACACAATTGCTCTTAATTATCGATATATTCTCGACGGATTAAATGCAATCATGTCAGAAAAAATCGAAATCCGCCTCATCGACGGCGCAAATCCATTTGTTCTAATGCCACATGAAGACCAAAAAGACGAATTCATCTACATCGTCATGCCAATTAGGCAGTAGATCGACAAAACCCGGCCGCGCTCTTCGTAGCCCAGAGGGCAAGAAGGTAAATCGGATTAAAACTGAAGACCCCATGAAGTTTCAGTGAAGGGTGGAATCCAAATGAAGATAAAAAATCGCTATATGTCCCGATCGGGAAATATAGCGATTTTTATGACTTGGATGTTATTCAACAACCTCGGTCTCTTCTTCACTGCTTAGATATTCAAACGGGCTTGAGGAGGATGAGGATGAGGATGAGGGTTGGATGACGCGAACGCGGATTGGTTCGATGTCTTGTTTGCCGTCGGTTGTTTCAACAGATCCAGACAAGAGGTATTCACCAGTGGTTGGTAGTGTCCAGGTAAAGGTTGAGATTGATCCAGGAGAATCAACAGTTCCAATTAAGCTTAATGATCCAGTGATTAGATTTTGTTGATATACACTAACAGACAATGCTTCAGGCCCGCTAAGTTCAACTCCAATGGTATAAGTTGCTTCGGTTGCTTCAATTTCCTGGTCATTGAGTGGATTTGAGATTCTTGCACCAGACGACGCTGACCCGCCTTCAACATTGATTGAAATTTGATCATCACCCCAGTTATCGATGTCGTCGTAGGCAACAACACGCAGAGTGTGTGTTCCGTTTCCTACCCAACTTGGAATTGTGATGGTTGCGCTAGTTGTGTTGTTGGTAATATTTACAACCATGTTATCAATCAAATATTCAATTCTAGCAACACCACGATTTGCGCTTGATTTTGTTGTTATCTCGATTGATCCACTTACTGTGTCGCCACTATCTGGACTTTTGATTGTAATATCTGGCTCATTGTCTGTGGTGTGTAGATCGTCTTCTTCGGTTGGAATTTCGCATTCTTCAAGTGGGGCTTCTCCAGACTCAAGACTGGCATTGTAATTTGTAATATAGGTTTGTACTGAAGACTCCCAGCGTTCGTAGGCGCTGTCGACTGGTTTGTCGATCTCTCCTGCGATTGGATTGCTTGGATCGATGTAATAGAGAATTGAGTGATATTCACCGCAAACCTTGGTTTCCCTAAATCTTTCTGGAGTTCTATCGGTCGCTAGTTTTCCTGATGCTGTATCAATTGTCACTTCTTGACTTGGTATTTGTCCATCAATCACTGGAATCCCAGTGATTGGTATTTCTGGCGAGTTAAACATCACAATTGGCTTATCAGCTAGCGCCGCTTTCATAAACTCATTCCAAATCGGAGCAGCAATAGCGCTTCCGCCTGCTCCATGGCTCATAGCTGAGCCGTCAGTGTTGCCGACCCAGACACCAGTAACAAGCTGGGGGGTATAACCAATTGTCCAGGCGTCTTTATAGTCATTGGTTGTTCCTGTTTTAGCAGCCACTGGGCGGGATCCAAGAGTTAGGTAGTTATTTGCTCCAAAGAAAGGTGTGCGCGCCACATTGTCTGACAAAACATTACTAATCATGCGGGTAATATTTGTGTCCAAAACAGATTGCCCGTCAGATTCTTCCCATTCTTCGAGAGCTTCTCCATTAGCGTCCTCAACTTTAAGAATTGAAACAGGTTCGTGATATATGCCCTCAGTAGCAAAAACTCCGTAGGCGCTAACATGCTCAAGAAGTTTTACTTCAGCACCGCCAAGCACCATGGAAAGCCCGTAATTTGATGGATCTGTTAGGGTTGTATATCCCAGTCGAGCCGCAAAATCAGCTGCTTTTTGAACACCAACCAAGTAAAGCATTTTGACAGCCGGAATATTAAGTGATCCTTGCAGGGCGCTTCGGACAGTGAGCGGACCATGTTCCTGGCTGTCATAATTGTTTGGTGAATATGGTCCTGTGGCTGTACCAAACTCTGTTTTTGTATCCCAAAGAATTGTATTTGGTGTATAGCCAACCTCAAATCCAGCCGCATAGATTACTGGTTTTAGTGATGATCCGGGCTGCAATGGTTGCAAGGTGACATTAACTTGACCATCGATATCATCATTAAAATAATCAACAGAACCGACCATGGCTAAAATATGGCCGTTATTTGGATCAATAGCCACAAGACCGGAGTTATCAAAGCCGTATGAATCTGCTCGGGCATCGCGATTATTTATAACTGCGGTTTGTGCTGCGTTTTGCATGTCAAAATCAAGAGTTGTGATAACAGTTAGTCCACCCTGCTCAACTTCTTTTTGTCCGTATTTTTCTTCAAGTTGTTCTTTTACCCAGAGCACAAAGTGAGGCGCCTCAATGTCAGAGTAATAAGCGGTAATACTTGTATCCTCGAGCATGGCAGCGTCTGCCTCTGCTTGAGTTATGTAACCTAGCTCTGCCATGTCACCCAAAATCCAGTTTTTACGAGCTTCAAGCTCATCGGGATTATTTAGATAATAAGTTGTTGCTTGCGGTATTGCAGCTAGAGTTGCAGATTGAGCCAATGACAGATCCTCAACGGTCATGTCGTAATATGCGCGTGAAGCAGCCTCAATCCCATAGTTTCTTGATCCGTAAGGAATTTCATTTAGATAAAGTTGCATGATTTCGTCTTTTGTATAGCGACGCTCAAGTGCAAAGGAGAGCAAAAGCTCTTTAAACTTTCGGGTAAAGGTCTTTTCATTAGAAAGAATAGCGTTTTTAACAAGCTGTTGGGTAATAGTGGACGCTCCTTGGGATCGACTCAAGGTAATTATGTCCACAAAGATCGCGCGGGCAATACCTTTGTAATCAATACCACCGTGCTGATAAAAATTTCGGTCCTCAGCAGTAATTGTTGCCCAAACTACATATTGGGGAATTTGATCCAATGTTACTAGTGTGCGTTTTTCTTCACCAGCAATTTCATACAATAAATGCTCGCCGGTGTTGTCATAGATTTTTGTGGACTGGGGAACTTCCCTGATAGTCAATGAGTTTGGATCTGGTAAATCTTTTGAAAGCCAGGCAAAGGCACCAAGAAGAAAAATGCTACCTGCCAAAGCAATAGCGATACAGGCCAACAGTGCATTTTTAATTAGCGTTGTCTTATTGGCTTTTTTTAAATACGCAATATACTCTTTGATTTTTCCCAAAAAAGAACTTTTCCTTGAATTTGCCCATGAATAGCGGCCTCGGCGAGGTGAATAGGGATGATGCATAAAGCAAATAGGTTAAAAAGATTGATGCCACAAGTATACGAAAAAATCTGTTTTTTGGCAAAAAAAGACCTGTTTTTTCTCACCGAATATTGGCCAAAATATCGACTTATTCATTGACAAAAAGGCAAAAATGTGGTACAGTAGTGGTCCCTTGAGTTGTAAGGGGTTTTTTAAATCATTAAGAAACTCATTAAAACCAAGGGCGTCGATTGAGTGAAGTCAGTTCAAGTCTGGCCTTTATAAGCTAGTCTTGAAATGAATTCTCTATGAACACAAAAACTATCAAGAAAACTACAAAAATGATCAAGAAGTCACCGATTGAGTTTGCTTTGATTGGATTTTTAATCATAATTCTTGCTTATGTTTCTATTCCTCTTGAAGCCTCAGCAAGTGTTGACATGGATCGAGCTAACGCAACTTTGGCTTTGGAAGTAGAAAATATCCAAAATCAGTTTCGTTCGTTTGGACAGTTACCTAAGTCAGGTACGCGCAATCCTGCTTATGTTATGACTGTTCCGGCAACTGCGTATAACTCACTTGCTGGTCAGACTGATGACACGCCGTTTATTACGGCCTCAGGCACCACAACCCGTCACGGTGTTTTGGCTGCTAACTTCTTGCCAATAGGTACACGAGTGAAGATTCCTGAAATTTACGGTGATGATGTCTTTATTGTCGAAGATCGGATGAATGCCCGATATGATAAACGCGTTGATATTTGGATGGAGAGCTACAGTGACGCCATTCAATTCGGATATAAGAACATTCAGATTGAGGTTTACCCAAACAAATAAATAAAAAGAAGGCCAGCAATATGGCCTTCTTTTGTTTCTATAAGCATGTTAAAATGCTTATAAGAAATTTAACCAAAGAATATGAAGAAAATGATTTTAGGCCTTTGCGCCTTGGTGTTACTTGGAGGTGGATGTGCAATGGCACCATCTGTAGTGGAGGGAAACTGGTATCTTGCCTTTGATTTGCCAAGCGGCTGGGTCATGGTGCCGGATTATACAGTGGGAAATGTTGCTCTTCCAAGCCAAGAGGATGTTAATAGAGAAGTGAGTGATGTTATTTTACAAAGTGTGGATAAGACAATTTGGACAAGTTTAGGACGCGCACCCTCAGAAGAGGAGACCGCAATAATGGGAGAGTATGTGATGGAAGACTATTCTATTATCCGCGTTCTTCGAATTGATACTCGCCGAGTGGTTCCTTCTGAAGCCGAAGATCTTGGTAATGGTTTTTATAAATTAAAGCTTTGTGAAGATGGAGAAGATTGCCAGATTGGTGGACGATATAACTATGACTACTATTTTATATCTGACGCAGGAAACAAATATCAGTTTATGATAACAACTAATGGTCAAAGTTATGATTCTGCAGAAGAGATAATCCTTTCTGCTCAGGAAGTAACAACCCAATAATTATATATGAAAAAAACAATAATATTTTTTGTTGCCATGGCAATTATGATGGCAACTGGTTCGCAGGCATTTGCCCTTTCATTTCCATCAGTCGGTGACCTTGAGCACGGCACACTTATCAAAAGCTCATCGTCAAGCGCCGTTTACTATTTTGGCATGGATGATGTCCGCTATGGATTTCCAAATGAAGCAACTTACTTTACTTGGTATGATGATTTTAAAGATGTGAAAACAATCTCAGTTTCACAAATGAACGATATTCCTTTTGGTGGCATGGTCACTTACAAACCACAACTTGGCAATGGTGCTATTTCTACTCATTTGCTAAAGCTGGCCAGTCAACCAACAGTTTATGTTCCATTGGCCGGTGGCATGTTGGCAGCTTTAAAAAATGAAAGCAATGCCATTACACTTTTTGGATCCTCATGGTCGTCACATATTGATATTCTTCCAGACGCGCTTGCTTCAAGTTACTTAATCTTGGGTGGATTTCTTTCCACTTCAGTGGAATTTTTAAGTGACAATGGATACACCATTGCTGATGATAAGAGCATGACAGCGTCTTTGGGAGTAATGATGTATGAAGAGCCACTTCGCTTTGCAGGTTATGATGAAGCTGGTACTTGCAAAATAACTGGGGCATGTTGCAACCTTGGTTATTGCGGATTTAACATGGTTAAGGTTGATCAGGGCAACACAATTAAATTTGTTAATTACACAAATCAAAACCTAACAGTTCGTGAAGAAGATGGGCTTTGGACAACAGGAGAAATGGCACCCGGTGACATAGTCGTTGTGCGCATCAACTCAGCCAAAGGAACATACAACTTCCGCGCTGACGAAAGCCACAGCATGACAGGCGTTTTGGTGGTGGAGTAAAATAACTTTACATTTAATTATTATTAATTTTAATATATATGAGAGAAGGACAGCACGGCGAGGGACAAATTAGCCCCGCAAAACCAGAGGGGATAAAGAAGAATATCGCGCTTAGCATGATTGAGCGCGGTAGAGATGCTGTAGAAAAGAAAAGTTTAAGAAAAAAACAGATGGAAGCCCTCAGAGGTATTGGTGATGGAGCGGAAGTCATGTTATACGCTAGAAAAGCACAGGTAATTTCAGAAAACTCAGACATGTTATTAACTCTTGGAATGAAAAAAGAGGATATTGATATGTTTGTGAACCGCGTTGAGGAGGAGATCTCACTGTTATCAGACACATTATCTGATCCCAACATTTCGGAAGATGAAGGCAATATAAGAATACAAAAAAATATTTTAAAACAACTCCAAGATAATTTAATTTCATCGGCAAAAGAGCATGGTTATGTGTATTCTAAAATTGTTCAATTGATCCAAGGAGTTGCGCATACTGCAAGTTTTGATGAGCAGGATCTGCCACAGAGCCAAAAGGATTCAATAAGGGAATTTGAGGATGCTCGCGCGCAAGCAAAGGCTCAGGCTAAATCAAAGGCTTAGGCTAAATAAGAGGTTAGGAGGAGAAGAGGCTCAAATTGATTAACCTCAATCCGGAGTTTACAACTTCCAAGCAGTTGAGGATGACGACATGGTAGGAGTAATGGTAGTTGAGTAAGATAAAAAACCACAGATCAGTAACTGATCTGTGGTTTTGTAATTATATGGAGGCCACGGTCGGACTTGAACCGACGAGTAGCGGTTTTGCAGACCGCCGCGTTAACCAACTTCGCCACGTGGCCACGCACAAAATAGTATCAAAAAACCCGCTTGATTTCAAGCGGGTCTGGTTGCTTGTTTAATTTTATCGAATCTCCTGTAGTATCCTCACTATTTGATCGAGTGGTAGGGATGCTAGATTTTTTGGAACTATCTCTTTGGCTGCTTTCTGAATGTCAGTATGCATGGTCTCAAAGATTTCATTTTTAAATGCTTCTGGCGCGCAAAGTATTAGATCGGCTCCTTTGAGTTTTTTCATTAGATAAGCACTTAAATCTTTGTACATTGCTACTCGAGTAATGCGTTTTTCTTCATCGAAATTTCGTGGTCCGTCATTTCTGGTTCCGCTTTGTTCACCTTCGCGGTCAATTTCCTGAGCATGTAATTCTTTTTTCAAATCAACTTCACGATCCTCTATAATAAAAATCTTACAAATTTCATTATTTGTTACTGCGATGTAAGTTTTAGTTTTGTAGGGAGCGTAATGATTTGATATTTGCATATAAGCATATTATAGCGCAAAAAAGATAAAGTTTAAAGTAAAAAGTAGAAAGTATAAAGCCTTAGGTTTTCGTCTTTAAACTTTAGACTTTTAACTTTCTACTTTTTACTTTCTACGATATAATACCAACGCTATGTTAGGAGGATTACGGAAACGCGTTGAGTTTTTTATTAGAGAGATTGTTTTTGGTTTTGAAGATAGCCTTGTTTCAACACTGGGAGTATTAACTGGTGTGGCGGCTGGGACGCAGAATGTAAAAATTGTTATTATAATTGGTTGTGTTTTAATTGCTGTTGAAGCTTTGTCCATGGCAGCGGGAAGTTATCTTTCTTCCAAGTCAGCTCAAGAAGTTTTTGAAAATCGAAAGCGTCAGGATGGGTCGCGAATGTTGCAGACGCGCTTGAATGATTCCGAGTCAATTGAGGATGCATTAAAAGCAAAGAAATTTTCAAAATTACAAATTGCCAAAATATTAGATGCCTTGTCGTCAGAGCGGACTTTGTGGATAAAAGAAGTGCAAAGATGTGAATATCGATTTGCGCCTGCTGTGTCCGCCTCCCCAATCATTGCCGGACTTGTAATGGGCGTTTTTTATTTATTTGGTGGACTTTTTCCACTTGTGCCATATTTCTTTTTTAGTGTGACAGACGCAATTATTCCATCAGTTGGAGCTACGATTTTTGGTTTATTTATGCTGGGATTTGCCAAAGCAAAGTTTGTCGGTGGACACGGACTTAAGAGTGGATTTGAAATGGCACTTGTTTCCATGACAGCGGCCTTAGTTGGATATGTAATTGGACGATTAATTTCTGCCTACATTGGTGTTGAAGTTTATTAAACATGTTTCTTCATCGAAAACAAAAAATAAATGCCCCTGAGTTTCCCAAAGGGCTTTTCTGGATCAATTCTGATTCCATGACTTTAAGATCGCTGAAAGGAAAAGTGGTGTTGATTGATTTTTGGACCTACTCCTGTATTAATTGTCTTCATACTTTGGAGCATCTGCGTACTTGGCATAAAAAATATGCTCACAAAGGTTTGGTGATTATTGGTGTGCATACTCCAGAGTTTGATTTTGAAAAAGATGAGGCGAACGTGAAGCGCGCAATCAAAGATCTAAAAGTAAATTATCCAGTTGTGCTAGATCCTAATTACAAAATTTGGTCTTTGTATGCCAATCGCTGGTGGCCACGCAAGTTATTGATTAATAAAGATGGTGAGATTGTTTACGATCATGTTGGTGAGGGTGGATATGCGCAAACAGAGAATGCGATTCAAGAAGCTTTGCGTGAAATTGGAGAAGAAGATTTACCAGCAGTGCGTCCAGAAATGTCAGTTGGTGGCGGAATATGTTATCGTACAACACCAGAAACATATTTAGGATTTTTGCGTGGTCGGTTTGGAAATGCTGTTGGTATTATTCCTGGAGAAGAGCAAGATTTTAATGATAAAGGTTCGCATGTTGATGATCTTGTGTATTTGCACGGGCACTGGGCAATTGAAAAAGAAGAATTGCGACATTCCCGTGAACTGGCCCAAGCTACTGAATATTTAAGTCTTAAGTACAGCGCGTTTTCAGTAAATCTAGTTACAGGTTCGCTTAAGAAAAATAAGTCTGTTGAGGTCCATGTTGAAATCGATGGTCAAACTTTACCAGAAGATATGGCTGGGG
>Ga0209728_1001490_pt1 | contig 14160 bp, 19 predicted proteins | sample RifGroD1_FD_183997 | JGI IMG/M metagenome (GOLD analysis project Ga0209728, IMG submission 183997) | Groundwater microbial communities from Rifle, Colorado, USA - Groundwater D1 (SPAdes) (version 2) | ecosystem: Environmental > Aquatic > Deep subsurface > Groundwater | place: Rifle, Colorado... | reverse complement strand
TAACGGGATTAGTTGATTTAGATTTAAGTGATAACAAAATTAATGACATAGGTGAATTAAATGGATTGGTAAAATTAATTAATTTAGATTTGAGTAAAAACAAAATTGAGGATGTAATTGGGTTAAAAGGATTGGTTAATTTAGTTGAACTTAATTTAGAGAATAACAAAATTAGCGAAGAAGACGTAAGTGAGTTGAATAAATTTTTACCTAATTGTAAAATTGTTTGGTAATTATGTTTTATGAATAATTGATGCCCGAATATTATTAAAAGATAAAAGATTTATTAAGTGTCTTTTATCTTTTAATATGATAAAATGAGTAATACAAAGCAATAAATAATTATATAGACATTGATATGTCTATATAGTATAATTTATTTAGAAAAAGTCTCTCTTTTCTTTTACATACATATGTTTAGAGTATTTTGGACATATGGTATAATAGAATAGAATGGAGTGATTGGAATTATGGTAGTCAAAAATAGGTTACAAAATATTTTAGATGATAAAGGAATAAAACAAATCTGGCTTGCGGAGAAAGTTGGTATTACGAGGCAAACTATGTCCAATTTAGTTAAGAATAGATATACAACAAGCACAGAAATAGGATTGAAGATTGCATATGTACTTGATATGGATTTTAATGATATATTCTATTTAGACAATTTAGAAGAATTAGAATAATTATAATGTAAATTGTTTTTACTTAATGTATTGACATAACTGACATTATCCTCTATAATAGTATTAAGGGGTTGATAAGCAATCCTAAATATGAATATAGAGGAGTTTTGTGATTATGACTAAACAACCTAAACAATTATCTTATGATGACAAAGTAGAATTAGATATCTTGGAACTTTTAGAATTTCGCACCTCTCATTTATGTAATGAACTAAGACTTCATACTGATATTCACCTTTCATGGTCTGATTTATGTAGTATTATATCCCCTTCAAATCCAACTAAAATTGCTAATAAAATTCATGCTTATTATAACGGTTTGAAGATTATGAATGATGAAATTTATCATAAGATTTACGATGCAATTTATTATATTGGCAAGAACGATGATAAGTTTTATCATTGTGATGTTTTGTGGATTAATAGTATTTCTCAGATTATCTATGATAATTTTAAGGATCAATGGGAAGTTGTAGTAAAAATTATGGAAGAAATACATAGTATGTATGAAAGTTTTGATTTAGACTTTGTATTTAGTGAAGCAATTCTAACTATGAGAGAAAGATGTTTAATTGGTGATGAATTGTTTACTTGTGAATATGAGTATAAGAAGTGCAATGAAGACGTTGAGAAAGGAACCAAAGATTATTGTATGGATTTAGAAATTAATATTGGTAATAGAATTTTGCATTAATTTAGGTTAATTGTGATTATTATAGTTTGATAACTGTAAGGGAAGATATTCTTCCCTTACAGATTTAATAATAGAAGGTGGTTAATACTATGTCAAACTTTGTTTTAACTTTACCATTAAAACCTGAAATATTTCAAGAAGATATTTTGAGCAAACGTTTTGAGATTGGAAGAAAAATGTATAACGCATGTCTGAATGAACTGCATAAACGTTATGATACAATGAAACAATCAAAAGAGTACCAAAAAGTCTGTAAAATTGGAAAAGGTAAAGAGCGAAATAAGCAATTTCAAACATTAAACAATAACTATGGTTTGACGGAATATTCACTTCATGATTTTGTAAAACCTATGCAACATAAGTACAAGAAAAATATTGATGCGTTTACTGCTCAAAAAGTTGCCACCAGATGCTTTTCGGCATTCCAAGGATTGATGTTTCATACTGCCAAAAAAGTGAATTATAAATCTTATGATGAATTAAATTCCTTAGAAGGAAAATCGAATAAAACAGGCATAAGATTTATTAATAATTTATTAATGTGGAATGGATTAAAAATTCATGCTGTCATTAAAAATAATGATGAATATGCAATAATGTCTTTAGATAATAAAATAAAATATTGTCGCATTATACGTAAAATGATTAAAGGGCAATATCATTACTATGCTCAGTTAATCTTAGATGGTACTCCTCCAATGAAAATAACCAAACAAGGTGAAATTAAAGGTAGTATGGGTACTGGATCGGTTGGTATAGATATTGGTACTCAAACTATTGCCTATAGCAGTCAATACCAAGTTAAATTACTTGAATTAGCCCCAAATATCAATAAAATTGATCGAGAAGTTAAATTACTTCAAAGAAAAATGGATAGAAGTAAACGTGCTACTAATCCCAATAAATTCAATGAAAATGGTACTATTGTCAAAGGAAATAGAGATAAATGGATTTATAGTAATCATTACATTAAAATCAAAAACATCAGAAGAGAATTATTCAGAAAGCAATCTGTACTAAGAAAGCAATCGCATAATATTTTAGCAAATGAGATACTAAATTTAGGTGATAAATTCTATGTTGAAACTATGAGTTATTCTGGGTTACAACGAAGAAGTAAAAATACTACTATTAACAAGAAAACAGGTAAGATTAATAAAAAGAAAAGATTTGGCAAAAGTTTAGCAAATAAAGCTCCTGCTATGTTCTTAACTATATTTGACAATAAACTTAAATGGAATGGCACTCAATTATTTAAAATTGATACTTATTCTATTAAAGCTAGTCAGTATAATCATGTTGAAGATAAATATATTAAGAAAGAATTATCAGAACGATGGAATGACTTTGGTGAATTTAAAATACAGAGAGACTTGTATTCAAGTTTTCTTATTATGAACGTGAAAGCAAATTTGAAAGAAATTGACAAAGAACAATGTGAAAATACATTTGATAATTTTAAATTGTTGCATGACAATGAAATAAATCATATTAAGTCAAGTAGTAATAAATTAATTAGTAGTATGGGAATTTAGTTTAAATAAAAAAGGTTTAGAAATGAGCCTATGCTATCGTTAATGGTGTCAACGGATACTTTGATAGTAAAAGTCTTGTGGAAAATAATTAGTGTTCATATGTTGTAGCTTATAGATGGAATACCATGCCTATAAGTGAGAGTGTGAAAGAAAATTATTTAGTACACAAGAACCCCATGCCTTCAGGCGTGGGAGTTTCAGATAATAATACAAAGGAGGTAATTATTAATATGAAAAAATTATTAAAATCACTTATCGCTATTGCATTATCTATGTCTCTACTGTCTGTGGCAGTATCACCTTCATTGGCTTCTGAGGTTAGTTTTAGTAAAATAGACAATAGTTATGTTTCAACACAAGTAATAAAACCATCAAAAGTAACATTAAACAAGAAAATTACATCGATAAATGTCGGATCAACTGAAACATTAACTCCTACTATAACTCCTGCTACAGCAACAAATCAATTAGTAGCATGGAAATCAAGTAATAAATCGATTGCTACTGTAAATTCTATAACAGGTGAAGTCAAAGGAATTAAAGAAGGTAAAACAATAATTACTGTCACGACAGAAGATGGTAAAAAGACAGCAAAATGTATAGTAACAATAACACCAAATTCTTCTCCAATTACATTTAAAGATATTAATTTTGAAAAAGTAATAAGGAAAACTCTAAATAAACCAATAGGCGACATAACTTCGGATGATGTACAAAAAATTACAAGATTAACCATTTCTGATGAATCAATTAAAGACATTAGTGGAATAGAATATTTCACTAATCTAAGGGAATTTAGTCTATCTGATAGTTCGGTCAGTGATATTAGTTCATTATCTGGATTAATAAAATTAAAAAAATTATCTTTACCAAATAATGAAATTATAGATATTACTCCATTAAAAGGATTGACAAATTTAATATTTCTCGATCTTAAAAATTCATCATTAGAATATATTGGGCAACATAAAAATCGCATTAGTAATATTAGTGCATTGAGTGGATTAAAAAATCTAAAGAATCTTTGTATGTCATCAGATTATATTCAAGATTATAGTCCATTGGGAAGTTTGAGTGGGTTAAAAAGTCTTTATTTAACTGGGATGCCAGTTAGTGATTATGATTATTATATTAAAATTTTGAAGGATATATTACCGAATTGTAACGTTTTGTTTGGGTTGATTTAGTTGCTAATAATGAAATTTATTGAATATAATGCAAGGCAAAAGACCTCTAACTGGGTCTTTTTCTTTGTGTAAAAATATTAGAAAGGAGGTGATACAAAATGAAAGATAATAAAAAAGAAACTGCTCAAAATGAACAGTTTAAATTAAATATTAAGGTTGGAGAAAACTTTAATTTAAAAGAATTTGAAGATACAGTTATCAAGATGATGCAACAGTTACCCCTAAGATTTGGTCGCTAAAAATTAATAATCTTTCATAATTGAATTTATGTTGAGGATTTGCAAAAGGTGTTAGTATGACATTTGATAAAAGGATTCTTTCAGTATAATTAACAACTTTGATATTTTCCTCTCCAATTTCTTTTTCGAAACTAGCTATATTACTATCTACTCCTTTTATTGACAGACTATAAAGCATACTAGAATAATCTTCTTTTTCAATTAATTCTTCATGGGAGTCATTAATAACATTTCCTTCAATAGTGCCGAATGTCATTAAAATTCTCAAGGTAGTATTTTCATCAATTGTGATTTGAGTTTCTCCAGATTTCATTACTTCAATCATTTTAAAAAATCCATTAACTAAGGATACATTCATATCTACACTTTTGGTCATAAAAGTTGGTTTTTCAATATCTTCGTTCATCATATCACCTCCTTAACTTCATCTTACTATATATCAGATGAAATTTGAGAGATTCGACAATATTTGTCAGGAATAGTTATTATTTGTTTGAGGAGAATTGATAATTTAGATTCTCCTTCTTTATTTATTATGAATATGAATTTGTAAATCAATAAATAAAATTATTTGACAGTTCATATATAATAGTGATATAATATTTTATAAGGTTGATAATTGTACTTTACTCCATTACATATGTTGCTATGGTTATGACATATGGGTTTCTGGTATAATAGATGGAGAATGGAGTGAATGATTAGATGTACAAAATTAGAATAATTAATAAAATAGAACAAAGGGTAAATGAGTATCATAATCTAACAGGAGTGAGTAAGAAAAGAATTGCAGAAAATGCAGGAGTTTCATCTTCTAGAATGTATCAGATATTTAAAACACAAGATATGATGATGTCTGTCTATGCAAAATTTATGGTTGCCTTGCAATGCTCGTTGACTGATTTAGTTGAATTTGAAATAACTGGCGAAGATGAGTAATTACTTTAAGAGTTGAATAATTATTGTGTTCACTATTGACATTTAAGTGTGTCTCCTATACAATATAAATGTAAGGCGAAATAGACACGGCCTTAACATTATTGGATAGGGGATATTTATTATGAGAGAAATTAATGTTCAAGAGATGCTTGGTTTAATGGAAAATTCATTCAAAGGTAGACAAATTGAGGTTGATTTATCACCAATTAGATCAAGCAATACATACCACTGGTTTAATGCTGAATTATTAAGAGATACTGTAATATTTTCTGATATGGATAATGATCATCCTCAAGAGTTGAGATTTTACAAAGATGAAATTACTGAAATTGATTATGTAGAAGGCGAGAATGTGTTTCAAAGCGTCTTTACTGTCAACATGGTAGATAGCACTCAAATTCAATTATGTGTGTATGAATTGCCTGTTAGATGCTTTAAATGCCAAAAGATATTAAATCTTAATCCTATGGAAAACGTGTGGGAGATTAATGGAACAGGTGGATATGGTAGTCATTTTGATAATGAAAGGTTGAATATTAAAGTTTGTGATGATTGTCTTTATGAAATGATCGGCGACAAAGTTGGTGAACTTTGTGAATGATTTAGTTTTGTTTAGAAAAGAAAATTTCAGTGGTATTGAATGTGATTTATGGAAAGATGATAATGATGATATTTTTATGACAAGCGAACAATTAGGAATGGTTCTTGGATATAGTAATCCAAGGAAAGGAATTAATACACTCGTAACAAGAAATCCGTATCTTAGAAAAATAGATTTTTCTTCAGGTATCACCATGAAGTCGGAAGCAGGAGATCGTGAAACAAGAGTATTTAATGAAGATGGAATTTATGAAGTTGCATTACTTGCAGGAACAGAAAAAGCAAAAGAATTTCGTTCATGGGTTAGGAGAATACTTAAAGGACTTAAAACTGGTGAATTAGAATTATTGAGAAAACAAATCGAAGAAGATAAACCTAAAATTTTATTTTATGAACAAGCAATGTCTTCTAAAACAAATAAGACTATGATGATTGTCGCTAAAGAATTGAAAATTTCTGGTGGACGCAATAAATTATTCAGCTATCTTCGCTCAGAGAGAATTTTAATGTCAGGCAAAGAGAAGCAAAATATTCCTTATCAGCAATTTATCGACGCGAAGTATTTTTCTGTGGTGTTAAAATCTAAGATTATTGATGGGGAAATTGTAAACTTTCCAGTGGCTTTGGTTACGTCTCGTGGAATGGATTATATTTTAAAACGATTAGAAAAAAGCAAAGAAAAAGGCTTGCAGTTAGAGCTACAAGCTGGATAAAGAATTTAAATTCATGCATTAGAATTATATCATACCAAAAGAAAAGAATCCATAGTAATGTGGATTCTTTTTGCATGAAAATTAATAAGTAACTTTTACAATAGCAGTAAATTATTAAATTTTAGTGAGATATTGATATTTATTAAAAACATAAAAACAAAAAATAAAACATTGTAAAATTAGAGAGATAATTAGTTTTATCTCTCTTTTTATATTAAAAGGAGGAAAGAAATGACAGACTTTAATAATAGTATAATTACAAAAAGAAGATTAGGTACAAGTGAAGATCCATTTGTCAGCTTGTCAGAAGCACATACAATAGAAAACTCAGTGGTTCAATTGAGTGAGATTCCAGATCAATTTACCAAAGTTACTGTTACAGGTCAAAGTATAACATGGGCAGAACAAGTAAGTGGTCTACCAACCGCCAATACTTATGTTGTAGATTACAATATAAATCTTGTGACTTTCCATTCGTCTAGAGAAGGAATGCAATTACAATTTGACTTTAAAGGAACTGGATTACATTTTATTCCAATTGACATGATTTACACTAATGCTAGTGATGGAGTTGTAATTACAACTATGAGAGACGTTGTAGTTGCAAATAGTGAATCATCTACAGTTCTTAGTAATTTAAATGCATCAATTGCAACTGGTGGAACAATAAATACTACTTTAAATCTATCTATTTCTAATGCAGTTTCTACAAAAAATTCATTAGATAATTCTAATGGAATAGCAACTACAACTAAATCAGAATTAGATGCAAAAAATAGTGAAGCGCTAGTTACTAAAACAGATTTAACCAATGTTAATGTAACCGCAACAAATTCTAAAAATGATCTTACTACTTTAATAGAGAATAATCAATACTCTATTGAATCAGAAAATACTCGTATTTCTAATGAGCAAGATAGGGTAACAGCAGAAGGTAATAGAGTTATAGAATATCAAGCAATGATAAATTCTTCAAAAATGATATTAAAAAATCCAGTAGATAGTTATAGTAATATAGCGACAACTTATCCATCTCCTGTGATTTATTGGACAGTTAGAACGATAGATGATGGAAAATTATATAGGTACGATGGTAGTGCTTGGGTGTGGATTGATACGTTGAATACTGGAGTTTATGATACATTGTTAACTGAAACTACGTCACAGTTAGCCGATACCTTTGGACTTAAAACATATGCAAAAAATGTTACAAGGGATGAAGCATACTGGGATAGAGACCCTAGTTTATTGATATACAGTTCGTGGGCTGACAGGATAATGGTAATGTTAGGTGATAGCCATGGTTGGGGCGAAGGGGCTTCTAATTATCAGGGGATGAGTGCAGGATTTGGTTATCACATGCCATGGATACACAACAAATCATTTTATGGTAGATTGCTTGATTATATGTATAAAAAATATGATAGCGAACCTTGGCGTTGTATTCCTAGTTACGGCAAAGGTACACCATTAGGATTGCTAGGCACTGGTGGGACAATACGTAATGGTGCGTATATTTCTAAAGACGCAGTCGTTAAAGATACAGCTACTTTTACAAGTAGACCACGCATAATACAGGGCAAGTATTATGTTTGTGAGGTTTTAAAGTCAATACTAGCAACCGTTTCACAGGATAGGATAGCCATGTTTTGCGATAAAAAAACAAGGGAAGATAGTTATTCGGAAGTATATAAGTACAATGCTGAAATTGGGTTATTTGGAAGCGCAGAATTGGTATTTGCGCCAGACGCTAGTGCAAAATCTTGCGTATTATTTGATATACCAACTCCTACGCGATATGCTGTAGTGCATTTTCACACAGGGACAACACTTGGTGCAAAGTGCCGTGTAGAATTATTAGATAATACAGATGTCAAGGACGATGGTACGGAAAACTATGAGCAAGTATCTACGGGTTTTGGAAATCCTTTGTATGGTACTGAAACTCCAACCGTATCTATTTACTCAACTCCATCGTTTGATGCGGCTTTAGCTGTACCAGTAAATGTCACTGTCACATCAAGTTATATTGAATTTGATACTAGTTACACAGGAATGAATAATGAACTACATTACATTATCGACTTTAAGCAGAAGAAAATGGGTACGCTCAGAATGTCGCACGCTGGAGCAGGATCAAATTATTCCAACGCAGGTTCGTTGCTCGGTGGGCCAGTCGTTATAACTCGTGGAGTCTTGTTTGGAAACAGAGATTTATTCAAAAATTGGAGCATGGGAAGTCATAGTACAGGAGCATTACTTGGGCTAGAGACAAGTTATCAAGGAGAAACGCGAGATCATATTACGGATATTAAAAAATATATGACAGGTAGTATAAAAGCTCTATTTATACAAGCACCTGTCGTGAATGAATGGTTGAAACAAACTTCGATTGCCGACTTTAAAACTCGATTAACGGCGATAAAAACAAACTTAAATTGCGGTAATGTTGTAGTGTTTACAACACTCGGAACACAAGCTGGGGAATATGGAATAGATACAGGGATAATTAAATTTGCTGAATATTTTCAAGCTGTTGAAGAATGGACTGTAGCACAGGGGTCTGAAGTGACTTTTGTAGATTGCCGTAAATATTTAAAAAATCTCGTTTCGGCAGGTATTATAAGTTACACTGATTTGTGGTTTAATAATGGTCATCCATCGCCATTAAGCCATGAAGCGATATTTGATATGCTAAAAAGGGTTGTTGATTCAAAGTTTTAAGTTCGTAGTAAATAGGGAGTGTGATTAATTTGTGTTGGGGATCGAAGCCGGAAGATTATAAGTGTAGGGAATGTGATACAGTATTTCCGTTTAAAATAGACACGTTGTTCATTGCTAGTCATGGCGGATTGCCGATAAAATGCCCAAAATGCAAAAGTAACGAAGTTGAACAAATAACAAAATCACTAAACAATACTATATTTAGCGATGAAAAAATCAAGGAATTTAATACTAGATTTCTAATAATATCTGATGGAATAACCGCTGGATACAATGGGAGTAACTAGTAGTGGACGCATTAGTCGATATAGATTTATTATTCACAAAGTATATAAATACAAGAGAATAGAGTATATTTTTATACTCTATTCTCAATTAGAATTTATTAAACTATCAAAACAAAATTATAATATATTAGCATCCTCATATCACATAAATACTTGATTCTCTAGGGTATCAAATTATTTTAAAATTAAATAAAACCTATAACTAAGAGAGGGTAAATCTACTACACTCTCTATTTCTATGTTTAAAAAGGAGTTTTAAATATGAATATTTACAATTGTTTCTCCCAGAAACTTGCAGGATTTTTACTGACAAATGGATTCGCAATTACAGGAATTAAGTCTGATCTAAAAAACACAGGTAAAACTATTTACTTATTTCAAAATAGTGAATTACTCCAAAATGCTATATCAAAATATAAAAATAAAACTGTTTAATTAAAAGGAAGAAGGTTGTTTAAAAATGTCTAAATTTATTATAGAAAAAACATACGACGAATACGTAGAAATTTATAAGAATATATGCGAAAAATTAGGAAGAACAATTAAAGTAAAGGAATTAAGAAAACATGAATTTGACTTACCAGATGATAAATGGTTTGTTAAATTTTGTCCAGATAAAAAAGTGAAATATTATAGAGATTTCATTGAGCACTTAGGATTTAAAAATGTACGTAGAAAATACACTTATGAAATAGCATTTGAAGAATTTGCAAAAAGAGGACTTTATTTGCCGCCACAAGAGTACACAAGTTGTGCAATCAAAATGAAATTCATATGTCCAAATCACCCAGATATTATTCAATATAAATCACTAAATAGTATAATATTTGGGAGAAAGGCAAAGCACCCAGAACATAATTACAATATGTGCAATTTATGTTTTAAGGAACGACAAAAAGGGGAGATAAGCAATGCTTGGAAAGGAGGTTATTCTTCATTAAATATTTTATTAAGAGAACATATTGATCAATGGAAAAAAGATTCTATGATAAATTGCAACTACAAATGCGTAATAACAGGTGAAAATTTTGATGTAATTCATCACTTATATTCATTTAATAAAATAATAAGGGAAGTGATAGAGAAAACAAAATTGCCAGTGCATACAATGGTAAATAAGTACACAGATGAAGAATTAGACTTGATAAAACAAATAAATATTAAAATACATAATAAATATCATTTAGGGGTTTGTTTGAGAAAAGATATACATAATTTATATCACCATATTTATGGGGATGACAATACACATGAACAATTTGAGGAGTTTAAAGCAAGATATAATTCTGGAGAGTTTAAAGATGTAATATAATTTATGTAAATAAAAATTTTATAAGAAGGTGAAATAAAATGAAGGTATTTATAAACGCTGGTCATGGCCCAAAAGGAGTTAATAATTCAGATTCAAATGGATATGATCCAGGAGCAATTGGCCCATCAGGGTATAAGGAATACATAGAAACAAAAGAAATTTCTGATTTAGTTTCTAATAAATTAAAATTCAATGGAATAGAAACAATGGTATATCAAGATGGAGACTTATATGATGTAACAAATAAATCAAATTCATGGAAAAGTGATTATTTTATTAGTATACACTGTAATTCGTACTCAGATTCTTCGGCAAATGGTGTAGAAACATTTTCGCTAACATCTACAGGTAAAGGTAGAATGTTAGCAGAAGAAGTGCATAAAGAATTGGTTCCTGCTACTGGACTGTTTGACCGCAATTTAAAAACAGCAAATTATCATGTGCTACGCGAAACTAATTGTCCTGCTATATTAACAGAAATAGGATTTATTTCTAATCCTAATGAAGAAGCATTAATGAAAGATTATGTATGGGATGAAAAGGTTTCTAGTGCTATAACAAAGGGAATTTGTAATTTTTTAGGATTGGTTTATAAAGAAGGAATTACTCAAACTATCCAATCAACAAATAATAATCTAGGAGATGACTTTATAATGGAACATGCCATATTTTATTTTACAGAAAGAGATTTTAGTGTTGCTAGAATGATAAGTGCAAAATTAAAAGACTGTGCTTTATATTGTCGCAATGGAATAAATGCTAATATACATAAGGATATAAAATTTATTAAACATCCTATATTTATAGGAGGATCAGAATATCATATCAATCCAAATACAACAAACTGTTGCGGAGAGCATGATTATGACACGTTTATTCTTGCGTCAAATTATGCAAAGACATTGTAAGTATTTGAACTCAAATTAGAGGTGTAAACATTAATTACACCTCTTTTAAATTTTTATCAAATATTATTTCTATATCAAGTTGTTTATGTATTCGCAGTCTTCGGAATTTGCCCGATTCCTAGACTGCTATGTTTGCAATACTCTAAATATTGCATCCATTGACGTAATTGTAACATAAAAGGAAGGGCGTGTCAAATTAAATGATAAAAAATAATATAATTACGGAAGAGGTGTTGGAAGTGGATGAAAATGAAATTAAAGAAGTTTTGCAGAGTCATTCTGGTAAAATTATAGATTTACAAACTAAGACAAATATACACGAAGAAAAAATTTGTGGACTTTCTGATAAAATAATTAATCACGGTGAAAAACTCCATGAACTTGAGTTAAAAGACATCGCTTATGAAAGTAGATTTAACAACCTTGATAATACCCTAGCAAGAGTAGAAAATACAACATTACAAAATTTACAAACTTCTAACCTCTTAATAAATACAATAAGTCAAATTGCTATTGGTAATTCAACAGGGAATACAGAAATAAAAAAACAAGAAATAATAAGCGATACTGAGATAAAAAAAATAAAATTAAATAATAATTTGAGTATAGCCTTGAAAATTATTGGGATTGTAAGTTTACTAATAACTTCATTTGTGGCTGTTAAACATGGAATTACTATTAAATAATTAATAAAGTCTGGAGAGATATTATGAACAAATTAATTAAATTCATAAATTGGATTGCAACAAAAATAACATCAAGAATTACAACCGAAGTAAACAAAGAACTTTCAAAACAAAATGAAGATATTTACATATTACTTAAAGAAGAATTTGCAATTGCAAGAGAACAGAGACTTTTGAATACAGATCAAACAAAAGAGATATCTAAACAATTAGATGTACTTAGTAGAATGTTAAGAGGGAAAGGGTTTAATTAATAATAAAATTTAAGGAGAGGTTTAAATGGATTATAATATTTTCAACTTAGGATTGTCACTTCTAATTCTAGCACTAATAAACATAACTCTAGGTTCTATAACTAGTATCTTTCAACAGCAATTTGATAAAATAAAATTCCTTAGAGGATTCATAAAAGCATCAATTATTGTTTTGTCTTTTGTTGGTGTAATTTATGTTGGATCATTAAATCCTGACATAGTAGTCATTTCAGTGAATAATCAGAATGTTGATTTATATACTGGAACAAAAATGTTGATGCTTACTGGATATTTATTTTATGGAAAACAAGTCCTCGTTAAACTGTCTAGTTTTGTAAGTGGAAATTATAAGATAGAAGAAATTGTAACAACCGAAAATAAAGTAAACAAATCTATTGAAGGAGAGAAATAATTATGAGAAATTTAATTACTAAAATTGATAAATTGTATTGTGATTTATGTATTGATGTTTATTTTAAAGTAATTATATTTTTACATCTTGAAGATGAATTGATTTACAAATAATATCAAAAACCCTAAATATCACAAATATAAACACTCTCTAAGCGTTTAGAAAAGTCTCTACCATACAAACTTACATAACATCGATTCAAACAGCTTAGAGAGTGCTTTTTGTAGATATTAGATTATTGTGGGCCTGAAAGTGTTGATACAGTAAGGTTTTTAGAGTGGCAAATTAACAATAATTTTTAATACTGGGGATAGGACAAATAATATGATGATATATTCCATAATAATTGGTTTTATAATCTGGAGTGTTTATATTATGAAATTAACATTGAGTGAGAAGTAGTTAAATTTACAATACCATAAAATTCCAGTTTTAATGGATAGGTATAGACTAGGTAGTAAATTGAAGGAATCAAGAGATAATGGAAGAATAAGAGAGGTAAAATAGGGTATAAAACGTAATTTAGGTTAATTTAATAATATTTAGTTGGTTGAGAGATGGTTTTATAATCACCTCTCTCTTTTATTATGTCCAGATTTAATTGATCATCCAAAAATCACTTAGAGAGTAGTTGAAAAACTATTCTAACATATTTTCTTTCATTCTTATTTTATTAGTAAGAAACGGCGAAGAGAAGAGTTAGGATTTTCTTGACTTTTCTCTAAGTGATTTTTGTATATGAAAACAATTCTTCGCCGTTTTGTTTTTGTATTGAAATTACTAATAAAAATAAAAGAAAGAAGGAAAAGAAAATGGAAAATGAATTAATGTTAGTTGAGTCAAAGACAATGAGAGAACAAATGGTAGTAAGTGTTAACGAAGAAAGAATGGACGAGATATTTAATAAGATCAAAGGACTTGTATTACTCCCAGACTGTACAAATGTTACGACAGAAATGGTTGCAAATTATTATGAAGTAGATA
>Ga0209728_1001487_pt1 | contig 14171 bp, 35 predicted proteins | sample RifGroD1_FD_183997 | JGI IMG/M metagenome (GOLD analysis project Ga0209728, IMG submission 183997) | Groundwater microbial communities from Rifle, Colorado, USA - Groundwater D1 (SPAdes) (version 2) | ecosystem: Environmental > Aquatic > Deep subsurface > Groundwater | place: Rifle, Colorado... | reverse complement strand
GATTTACTAGAAGAACCAATTAGTAAAGTTGCCTATGAATTAAAAAATAATGATACATTTTTCTATGATAAAAATAATTCTTATATTGGATGGAGATTGAGTAAATATAAAGATATTCCTTTGGTATAATTTTAAAATAAAGGGAGGAATTAGGTATGAAATGTAAATACTGTAATAATAATATGAATCATATTTCTGGAGATTTAGATGAATATGGTGATAATAAATATAAGTGTAAATATTGTGGTGCAATAGCTTCTGAAATATTTGGACATGGTATTCATTGGAAGGTGAAATTAAAAAATGTGCTTTTATTAAGATATTAAAAGACGGTAATGCAATAATTCATTATCTTGATAGAATAGAAGAAAATATTCCAAGATTTCTAATTATTAAAGATTATTAAATTTAAATTATATAAAAGGAGAGATAATATAATATGAAAATTGAATTAAATTTAAAATCCGACAGTTATAATACATATTGTGATAATGAAAAGTTATCTATCGAATTTTTTAATGATGGTGGCAATAGAGGAGATTTATTTTGGATTAAAATTGGTGATAGAGAAGTATCTGTAGACAAAAATAAAATTGCTATTAATTATTAGTTTATAAAGTATTGATATAGGAGGATGTTACAACTATGACAATTCAAGATTACGTTAACAAAGGTCTTAATGGCATCATAAACCAAATGGGAGAGATTAGAAATACAGAGCAATCTCCTCATGGATATTCTATTGTGTTCTCTAATGGGTATGTTGCAAGTATTATTAATAAAGAATTTTATTATTCTATTGCAGTTTGTGATTATGAAGGATATTTTAATTGGAAGATTCTTAATAAGTTTGACAATGAGCATAATGGAATGGTTTATTGCTATACTGAAGATGAAGTATGTGGTGTATTGAAATTTATTGAAGAATTAGGAGGTGAGTAATTATGATTATTGCAAAAGAGCAAGAAGAATTAGAATTAGATGAACAAACATTTGATATATTGTTTCAATTTATTAGCAATGAAAATTTATCTAACCCATATAGAATTAAAACTAAAAGTGGAAAATGGATAGATTTATACATTGAAGATAACTATGATTATATTGCAGAAGCAGAACATAAAAAATGGTTATCAGAGGAGTAAAGGACAATAAAATAATGACTATTGAAAATTTAAAAAAGATTAAAGATATTGAAAAACTTTGCAAAGTAGAAAATTTTATTCTTAATAATGACTCTGCTATTACAAGACAGGATAAAGAAATATTAAGAATAGCAGAAAATGTAATGCAAGATTATACTTATGGTTGGTATATTTACGAAGAAAATATTATTGAGCAATTAAAAAGTATTAATCAGTTTAAAATTTATATTTTAGAATTAATGGGAGAGATATTAATATGAAAATTAAAAAAATATTAAATCAAAATAGGAGAGATTTTTGGGCAGATTTTGAGTGTGAAAATTGTGGTAGTATAGAGAAAAATGTATCAGGATACGATGATAGAAATTTTCATGATAATGTAATACCTAATATGAAATGTAAAAAATGTGGTAAATCAAGAAATGATTTAAGTGTAATACAAAAGGTGACGGAGACTAAATATCCAGAATGGCAGATAGTATAAAATTATTCTTTGGGAATGATTTATTTTGAGTAGATTAGAAAATAAATGTTGACAGAATGATAAAATAAATGTTATAATACTGATAGAGTTGAAAGGTGGTGATGTATATGACATAGCAAAATATCAATAAAAATAAAGAGTATAATACTGATTGGAGGAAAATGATTTTATGAATACTGACAATACCATAAATAATAATAACTTAAACACAGAGCAAAATTATAAAAAGAAACCATATTATATATACAATTTTATGCAAATTAACTGGTTACTTAAACAAAAATGTCAAGCGGTTGAAATTGGAAGAGGTAAAAATGGAGATATTTATTTAAAGTTTCCTAGAACACCTGAAAATGAAGCAAAGGTAAATAAATGGAAATTAAGTCAATTAATGTTGAAGGATGATTATATTCATGAAGGGTTTAATAAATAATTTAAACTCTTTTTTGTATTTATTTAAATGATAATGATAAAAAGTAAGCAATTGATAAATTAATGATAAATGATGATAGATAAAAAATAAATAAATAGGAGAAATAATTGTTTTTATGGGCAGAAAAAAGAAAGGATTAGAAATAGGGAAGGTATATAAAAGTTTAAAAGAAATATTTAATGCATTAAAATTAGAATATAGTAAAAGTGCAGATAGTAGAAAAGCAACATTAAAAAGAATAGAATCAGAATATAAACTAGAAAGAAAAGGTAATAGTTATACTGTATTAGAAAGATATGATACGCCAAAAGAAATACCAGACAAAAGAAAAGAAACAAAAGGTAATTTTACAGGTAAAGGCAAATATGACACATTAATGGATAGTTTATTAATTGATTGGTTAAATGAATATAAATATAATAAAGAATTAGAAGTTAATATAGCTTTTACACAATTATTTTTACAAGATGATGAATTAATCAATATACCATTATTATCACATATGTACAAAGAATTATTAAATCATGGTTATGAAAATTTTGCAAAAAAATTTAATATTAAAAAGAAAGATTTAGTTAATATTTATAGTGAAAAATTATATCTAATAATTAGTAAATGTTTAGAAACTGCATTAAACAGATTACAGAGACAAGAAATAATAGTATGGGAAAAAGAAATAAATGTAAGATATTATTCAGGAGATGATGTTCTTGCAGACGAAGATTTAAAATTAGAAATTAAACAAGCAGAACAAGAAATATATAAAGAAACAAAATTAACACCATTTCATAGAAGAAATCCAAAGGTCAATAAAGAATTCAAAAATAAAGTATATCGAAAATTAGGCAAACATCAAATATCAAGTTATTGGAATGTATATAATATTGAAATTTTAAATGATGAAAAACTAATGGAAATAGATAATACAGATGAAATTATAAAGGATTTAACACTAAGATTTCACGAATCTATTTTTATATCATTATTGAAAAAGAAATATAAATTTAAAAAGGAAATGGCATTAGGCAAACCAAGAATAGAAGAAAGACTTGCATTTGTACAACAAGAAGAGGATATTATAAAATTATCAGGATTATTATTAATTAATTATACAAAAGATTATAATGATTTTTAAATGAAACAATGAGTGATGGAGAAGAAGAACAAGAAGAAGATTTATCATGGTTATTTTAATACAATTTGCTTTCCTTCGCTATCGCTCAGTCAAGAAAGAAATATTTATTTATTCATCTAAAATTGCAGGTAAATCATTATTATTTATAGGTTTATTGACTGTTTAAAATATATGGATTCTTCTGGTTACAATCTAAATACTTAAATGCATAATAAGTGTAGACTTAGTACATTTTTAAAGTGTTATAAACTATTATTATTATTATGTTTATAGCTATTTTTATAAATTTTATTTTTCAATTTAATCACATTTTACTATTTAATAAGAAAAAGTAAAAATTCTTATATGAGTGTAGCGTAAGCGGAACTCATCAAATTGTACTATAAATTAATTAAAGTAGATGATTGTTAAAATTTAAAAAGTGAAATATGTCATGGAAAATTTCACGATAAATAAAAAACATAATATAAAGGAGATTAATTTATGATTAAATTAAATAAAATATATAATGAAGATTCTTATAAATTTACGAAACTATTACCTAATGAATCAGTTGATTTAATTATTGCCGATCCACCTGCTAATAAGATAGTAAAAGATAATTGGGATAATCAATGGAAAACTGAAGATGAATATATTAATTGGTTAATTAACAATATTAAAGAATTTAATAGAATCTTAAAACCTACAGGTAGTTTATATATATATTCATGGATTGGTAAAAAGAATCCTATAACGATGGCAAAATTATTAATTAAAATAAATGAAGAATGTAAAGATTTAATATTTCAAAATTTAATTACTTGGCGTAAGGATAGAGGGTTTGGTGTAAAAAATAATTGGATGTATGTTAGAGAAGAAATATTATTTTATACTAAGCAACAAAAAAATTATACTTTTAATGTTCAATATGGTAATATTAAAAGAAATTATATTCGCAAAGGCGGAAAATCATATTATAAAAGATGTGGTAATGTTTGGGTGGAAATTCAGAATGAAGAATTTCCTGCACAAAATATATGGGATGATATTAATGAACAGACATATGCTAATATTAAAGAGCAAAGAATAGAAGAATATACTTTAGATACTAAAGCACCAAGTCCTCATAGTACAATGAAACCTATTGAAGCATGTAATAGAATTATTAAAGCAAGTAGTAATGAAAATGATTTAGTATATATACCTTTTGCTGGTAGTGGATCAGAAATTGAATCATGTATTAGAAATAATAGAAATTACATAGCAACGGAAACAAATAAACAATACATAGATGAAATTATTATACCAAGAATTAATGGTATATAAAAATAAAAAATAATATATACATCATAAAGAAAGGAGTTGATATAAATGATGTTTTCACATGAATGGGACGAAGCATTATTCAAAGACAGATTAGAGCGTAAAAAGAAAGAAGATAAACGCAAAAAGTTATTGGCAATGATTAATGATAAAGCTACCACTGAGGGAGAGAAGGATAATGCCAGAAAGTTACTACTAAAGTTTGAATAGATTATTCATTAGTATAAATTAAAGGAGTGTATTAAATGGGTGCTATTATACTTGGTATTATTTTATTAGCAATATTCGGTGGTAAATAAAATATAATCTCAATAAAATACAATAAGAAAAAAGGAGTATACAAACATGGACGCAACAAAATCATTTAATCTAACATTTGCATTATCAAATTTACCTAACAATGTAAAAGATATATTCATTGAAATTATACGTAGTGCTATGACAGGTAAAGAATTAACCCAAGAAAATAAAGATATGTTAGCATATGCATGTTATCATAGCACATTGCCTATCGAGGATGAAGAAGTGCTGAGTTGGAGTATTTCTAAATGTGAGGATTAAATAAATAAAATTAAGTAAAAATAAACTATAAAAACAAAAATTCATCTTGACTTTTGAACAGAATACAAATATAATAATATAAATAAAACAAATAATATAAAGGATAGCAAACAAAAGGAAGGTGAACAATACATTGGATAAAGACTTAATCGAAATTGCAAAATTATATGGTATTGAATTAACAGATGGGAATGAATGTGTTATAATAATGCCAGATGGTACGGAGAAACTTATTAGTGAATTTTCAGATGAAGAATTAATGAGAATTATGGGATTAGAATTTAATTAAAAGGAGCAATCATACTGATGATTGATTATACGTTTGGATTACCTAAGAAAAGCGACATATTAGATCCAAAATCATTATGTATGGTTGGTATTAGTAAAGATGAAATACTAACCAGAGATTTCAGACGATTAGATGAATTTATTAAATTGTTGCATGAATGTAAAACATCCTCCCGTCAAAAAGTTATGATAACATTTATGGGTTATGACGAAACACCTCAAGAAATTTATGAGATAAAACCTATTCGTTTATTTGTAGAGAAACTATTTCGTAAATACCCATACATTTTATATTTCATAACTAACTTTGAATCTAATGCTGGATTATTATTAGCATGTATTGCTGATATTCGGATGCAAGTAAGTGTTGATAAGAAACCATTTACTGCATATATGGGAAGTATGGGACAGTTTATAAATAGACCGCAACAAACAGCAGAAATATCATTATCAGAAAGTAAATGTTTAAGTGTAATTAGTGATATTGTAGAGTATGGGTTGAGTATTGGAGAGACTGAATTAAGTATGAAAAAATTAATTAATACAATGCCTTTATTGGGTGGTTATTTGAAATAATATTGATAGTATTATTTATAAATTTTTCTATTTTAAGATGATGATTTAATACAATATAAAAATAAAATTAGGTATGCACAATGATAATGGATATGAAATTAATGATTATAAATTAGTTGATAGTAAAGCTGTATTAGATGTATAATAAGGGGAGGAGATTGATTATGTTAGCATTAGAAACTATATCTGATAATGGTAAGGAATTAATATCTAAAGACAAGAAATATATTATAGGAAAAGAATTAGGTTATAATGTTAAATATTATGTTATTGATAATTATGGTGATAGATTATATTTAACAGGGGATGAAGTATTGTTGAAGTTTAAATTGTCTGAGAAAGAACATTTGCAAGTTTGATAAGTCTATATAATAGAGAGGAGATTATGGATAACAGATACTATTATTAAATGGAATCAAGTTAATATGAGAGTAAATAATAAATGTTTACCAGATGAACATACTAGAATTGTTTATTATGATAATGGAATTTATGATGGAATTGTTTCAAAAGATATTAGAGGTAAATTATGTGTTAATGCAGATTTTAAAAAGAAAGAAATTAAAACTGGTTTCCTTTGGTGCTATCAAAAGGATATTCCTGTACCAGAGGAAATATAGAATTAGATCCAAACCGTGATTTTGTTAAAACTTAAAGGAGATTTTTTAATATGAAAAAAGAGATACTAAAAGAAATTATAATGTCTATTTCCTTAGTAATTATAACTTGTTATGCTTTTGAGGTAATACAAATAGTTTCACCTAATATACTAATAAGAATAGTAATTATCTTAATGATATTTATTATAGTATTTATATCATCAAAACTAATAACTAATATGATTTTAAAATTAGTTAAATAAAAAGGAGGAATTTAACATGGGTTATCAAGAAAGTTACGTCACAATTAAAGGTGATGTAGACGAGTTAATTCCCATTATCAAAAAACTAGGTAAGAATCACTTCGAATACACTATGGCATATCCAGTATCAATTATCACATTGAACAAAGATATTAAAGGCGAATACAAATATAAAAAAGATAGTAAATTTATTTATTTTGTAGGTGAGAGATCAGGACAGAGAAATACTAATGCTATGTTTGGAAAGTTGCCAAATGAATTATCGAATAGCATAAGTATTATATTTACAGAATACTTTCCAAGTGATAGAATATTTGGTGAAGAAGGATTTGCGTTACATGAAGAATTTGTTTGGGAGTAAAATATAGGAGGGATATATTATGAATAAACCAGTATGCAAACTCATAGGAGAAGACGGAAACATTTTCAATTTGCTTGGAAAAGTATCAAAAGTATTAAAACAAAACAATTTATATGAACAAGAAAAGGAAATGACTGATAGAGTATTTAATTCTAGAAGTTATAATGAAGCATTGAGAATATTTGCTGATTATGTTGAGATTGAATAGATGAAAATGTAGATTTGTAAAAACTAAAAAGGAGTGTATTATATATGAAATTTTCAGATATACCACAATGTATTGATTCTGGTTCTTGGGAATGTACTTATGATCTTAAAAGTATAGTAAGAACAATTGAAGATTGGTCAAATGGTATTGATACTAATGTAAAACTAGAAATGAATCCAGACTTTCAACGTGGTCATGTGTGGACTGAGGAGCAGCAGATTAAATTCGTAGAATCTATTCTTAAAGGTGGAGCAAAAAACGCAAGAGTTATATATCTTAATAATCCAAATTGGATGAGATATAATTATAGAAAATATAAAGATTTTGTTTGTGTAGATGGATTGCAAAGATATACTGCTATTAAGCGATTTATTAATAATGAAATTAAAGTATTTGGATATTATTGTAATGAATTTGAAGATAGTTTAAGAATGAAGCATGACATGAGAATAAATATTAATGATTTACCAACTAGGAAAGATGTGTTGCAATGGTATTTAGAGATGAATTCAAGTGGTACTATTCATACAGAAGAAGAAATTAATAAAGTTAAAGAATTATTAAAAAAAGAGAATATAAGCAATGAAGAATAAAGTATGGGATATAATCAATAAAGATATATGGACAGAAGAAGGACAAAATGAAATTGAACAATTACATGATTCTATTGCTAGAATATTTGAAAGAGTAGATAAAAATGATATGAAAATTTTTTATGAAGGTATAAATGAAAAGTTATTTCCTACAATGGATATATTAGAGAAATATTTAAAAGAAGATAAAAAATATTCATTTTCATATAATTGTAAAGGTGCAGTAACATGGATTGGTGGATGTAAAACTGGTTATGTAATGGCAAAAGATAAAAATGAAGCAAGAGTAAAGATTAAAGAATTCATGGATAGGATGAAAGGTGAAGTATGTAATGAATATTTTTAGAAAATTAAATTAAAAAGGAGATGTAATAATTATGAAATGTGACATTTATCAAGTGTATAGATCGTTGACAGATTATAATTGTAATAATATATGTACTATTTCAAAAGGAACATTATTGCAGATAGAAAGAATTTATCAATCAACATCTATTGCTTTAAGACCAGAAGGTGGAGGAACATATTATTGGATTCAAGCAAGAGAATTGTTGAACGAAGAATATTTTCAAAGAGTATTTTAAGGAGATATAAATGAATATAAAAAGCATATTTAATATATTCAAGAAAAAGAAAGATAATAAAATTAATTGTAAAAATTGTGGTAAACATATTTACAATTTAATTGATGATATTTATATTCAAGGCGAACATCCTATATATCCTCCAGAATCATTTCAACCAGCAAATATAGATATTAAACAACCTAAACATGGAGATAAAACAATTTGTCCGTATTGCAATGAGCAATGGCATAATTAGTAAAATATTAGGAGGAACAATGAAGTTTGTTAGATGATACTAAATTAATAAAATTAATATTGAAAAATAACTTCCCAAATTATAAATTTTCAATTCAAAATAAAAGACCATCTCAATATATTGATAATTCTGATATGACTATAATTATTTGTGATAAATCCATAGAAGATGAAGTTGTAAATATATTAAATAAATATACAAGAGGAATATCAATATTTAAAGATGGTGAATATGCATGTAGATTTGGAAAAATATGTTCTGAAATATATGACATATCAAAAGAAAAATTTGTTGATGCAGATATAGAATTTATTGAAATTAAAACAAAATAAGATGACGAAACGGATATTTGGTTGTGATTTTGAAAATTGGTAAGGTAGTAAAATGGAGTAAATAAAAGCATAATGAAGTATGAGAGAGATAAAATTTTGCAGTAAGTAAAATAAATAAAATTAGGAGGAATTTATATGGAAATTAAAACAAAATTTAATCTTGGTAATAAAGTTGTAGGAATATTACATTGTACAAAAGAAATTATTATTCCTTGTTTAACATGTGATGCTACAGGAGAAATTATGATTAAAGATAAAAAATTTGAATGTCCAGATTGTTATGGTGAAGGTGGTCAAAAAGAATATAAAACAAAAGAATGGAATATTGCCACCAATGATGAAGGAATTTTGTTTGGTTATGATAATGTTATTAAAATTGATATAGATATAACCAGAGAAAAAACAGAAATTAGATATTTATTAGGTAGGGAATATAGTAAATCATATTCTGGTACATTGTGGAATGAGAATGATTTGTTTAAAACTACAGAAGAAGCGGAAGTAGAGTGTGAAAGGCGTAATAAAGAGTTAGAGTTAAAATTAGAATAAATATAATATTAGGAGAAATTAAAAATGAGAAATTTATCAAATGTGGAGTATTATAAAAAAGTTACATACTAAAGAATTTAAGAGAAATTATAATAATACTTGTTGGTTAGCTGATGGATATATTACAAGAGTAATAGAATTAATTGAAGAATTTGGTTATAATCCTTGGAAAGAATTAAAATGGGTTTAAATAAATTTTAAGGAGGTAAAATTGAAATTATGGATATAAAGAATTGTTTTTCAAATGCAAATGATTCAGATTTATTTAAAGCATTTGAGGAATTTTTAGAACATGAGGAAACAGGTGATTTAAAAAGTGGTATAATTAAAAATATAGCAAATCAAATAAAACAATTTCAAACTATTTCTATAGCAATTAATTTTGTAGAAATGGAATTATAAAAAGAAATGGCAATGAGGTATTATGAGCGAGGTTAAGTATTAATATTTACTTGACAGAATAATAAAATAATGTTAAGATTATGCGAAATACATATAAGGAGGAATAAGTTATGAATTTATATTACTCAGAAGAACATGGTGGTATACTACAGTTTAAAGGATTTCACAGATACGTTGATCTTGACGGATATCCAGTAAGCAAAACTAAAGAAAAATATCCCTATAGTTATGATCCTTATGTAGTATGGAAAGGTGATTATGATAAAAACAGAGATGGTGCAACTTATTCTGATAGATTACTTCAATGGGATTATGATAAATATAATAGATGTTGTAGAGAAGTATGGAAGAATGAAAGACAAAGTTTTAGTGAGAGAAATCCAAAAGACATTGAGAAATTTTTAAGTTTATATTTTGGTAAAGAAATTGAATTGACAGTGTTGATGGAAGGTTGCAATGTGAGTAATGGGTATCCGTATTGGGTATTTATATATAGGGATAAATAAAAAATTGGAGATGAAAAATTATGAAATTAACTAAATATCCAATAAGCCAAACTTATAGCATTGATACTTGTGTTTGTCCTTATTGTGGTCATGATTTTGATGGTAAACGGGCTATTAATAATGATTTAGATACAAGACTAATAAATTGTCCTAAATGTGAAAAAGAAATGAAGTATATCCATCTGTAGAATATTGGTGTGTAGCAATTAAAGATGAGGATGGTGAATAATTATGTTTACAGACTTCTACACATCATATCAATTTCTTTATAATCATCCAATATTTCAAGAAGAAGTAAATTACAATAATGACATATGGAATGAAAGTCATTTTAAAGAATGTTTAGATATTGATGTAGTAAAAGTTAATCCAGAAACAAATAGTATAGATGACGATGAAATTAAAAATACAAAAGTACAAATATGGTTAGAATGTGGTCATTATGATAAAGAATGTAATTGGCATGATATTGAATTAGATTGTGGTGCAGATACATTTGAATTGGCAATAATTGAACTTGCTAATTTAGTGATGGAATGGTATGGTGAAAGGAAAGATAGAATTAAAAAATCTGATTGGGAAGGTGAATAAAATTATGAAATTAGAAGAAATATTAATTAAATTAAAAACAGAAAAATTATGTCCTTCACATTTTGGACTAGAAGATTATTATGGTTTAGAATGTGTTGATGGTGATTATATTGTAGATTGTAATCATTGTAGAGAAATGTCAATTAAAAATAATATAAAAATTAAAGTAGATAAAGAATGTCCAGGAGATGGTAATGTTCGTTGTATAGATTGTTCTTGTAATTTATGCGAAAATGATTGTAATGAATGTGATGTTGTGGATTGTGAACCACAAATAGTAGTACATAAGTAGAAGAAGAAATGAATTTAAAGGAGGCATTTAGAATATGTCTAAAAAGAAGCATTAAAAGTTTTAACTGAATTCGTTAAATCAGGACAATTAAAATTTGAATCTGTAAATAAATATGAAAATAGATTTAAACCTAAACCTCCAACAGAAGAAGATTTAGAAATATTAAGAGAAATATTATTTAAAACAGGTGTAGATATAGATAAATTAATAGAAGAGGATAGAAAAGATATTAACTTTTAAATTAATATATAATACTCATTTTGTGAAAATGAAATATAAAGGAGATTAAAATGTTTAAAAATCTAAATCTTATACTTTTTGACATTAATCCAAAAGTTTGTGATGAATTTTATAATCATTTCAATAAATATAAAAATATATCTATTTATAATGGAAGATTTGAAAATATTAAAGAATATGATTGTATTGTTTCTCCTGCAAATTCATTTGGTTTAATGGATGGTGGAATAGATAAATTTATTATAGACTATTTTGGTAAGCAATTAATGGAGAATGTACAAAAACATATTATTGAAAATTATGCTGGAGAACAACCAGTAGGAACATCATTTATTATTGAAACTGGAAATGAAAAACATCCATATTTAGCACATACTCCAACTATGGAAATACCTATGGATATTAGAGGAACAAACAATGTATACAAAGCAATGAAAGCAATGTTACTAGAAGTTATAAAATATAATAAAAACAATGTAAATAATATTAAATCTATCGCTTGTTCTGGATTAGGTACTGCTTGTGGAATGTTGGAACCAAGTATTGCAGTTAAGCAAATGGAATTAGCATATAAACACGTTTTCTATCCTATAAAAGAAATAAATTGGTGTGTGGCAAGAAATAGATATGGGGATATTATTAATTCTAAAATTAACACCAAATAAACTTTTCATTATGAATGGAGTTTTAAGAAATGAAATTTATATGTTGGAATCCTTTTATATGGTTATATAAAAATAATGAAATTAAAACTGAAATTAAAATAATTAATAATTTTGAATTAAATACAGATTGTAATAATTGTAAATGTAATAGTTGTGTTAAAAAAGAATATGATGGTGCTAATGGATATTATTGGCATGGTAAATGCGAAATATGCAATAAAAATAATTGTGGTAAAATAATTATTGATTGTAATAAATATTTAAACAAAGAAGAGTATGAAAAATATTAATAAAGGAGAATAAACCATGAATTACTACAACCTAATAATCAAAGAATTAAAATCACAAAGAAATTATTTAAACGAATATTTAAAGGAATGCGAAAAAGATGAAGAAGATAATATTGTAACAAATATTATAGCAATTGAATTCAGTATTAATTATTTCAATACTAGATTCAGTAATAATTTGAAACATTATAATAATGATAAAACAAAGGCATATGATTTATTTTCTGCTAAGAAAGCATTGGAATATCTTAACATTTATGTTGAAGAATTTTTCTTTTTGGATAAAGATGAAACAGAAAATAGTTATATATTTAGGAAAGAATTAAGGGATATAATTAATAATTTGCATTGTAAAATTAACAAATATAGTATATTAAAGGAGAATAAGTAATATGTACACCGAAAAAGAATTATTAAAATTAGCAGGAAAACTTGCAATGTCATGTGAACAAATATTATTAAGTAATCCAAAAACATTGAGTGATAATATAAAGAAAATGGAAATTGCTTTGGATAATTATAATAATGCTATAATGAGTAATGTTAGAGAGGAAATTAGTAATAATCATAATTAATTAGCAGAAAGGAATTTAGTTATGAAGAAGAAAATAATTATAGCAACACTTGTTCCATTATTTATATTGCCTTTTGTAGCCAAAATATCACCTTCGCAATCTTTTCAAATAATTAATCAATCTAATCAATTAGTTAATAATACATTTAATTTACCTATACAACAAAAATCACAAATTAAATCTGATTATATAAAAGTAATAGAAATCACAGGTTGGAATATAGAAATAGCAAAATATTTTATTTCTGAAGCGAATAATAGAAATGTTTCTATATTTGATGAAATATTACCTATAATTTCTACAGAAACAGGTGGTACATATGAATTTAATTTGATTCATTATAATTCAAATGGTACTAAAGATGTAGGAATATTTCAAATCAATAATATTACAAAATCAGATATAATAAAATTATTAAAAGTAGAAGGTAGAGAATTTAAATCTTGGAGTAGATTAAATCCTGAATTTAATATATCGGCAGGGATGTGCTGGATTAGTCATTTAAAAAGTAAAGAATTAGAAGATCATAGTTTATTCACATCATATAATTATGGTATAAATGGAGCTAAGAATTATGCTAGTAGGAACGGTACTTATATTAGTAGATATTCTAGGGATGTTATTAAAGCAAGGAATGAAATTAATAATGTTATAAATAATAAAATAAATAATTAATAGAATATAAAAATAATTGTTGACAATGTTGTTAGGATGATATATTATATGATTAGTGAATCGGGAGGTGGTTAAGAATGCGTTTATGGCATGAAAAATTGTTGCCTTATCTTGATAATAAAAGAATATTAGGACAACATCGTGAAGTTTGTGCTTTGCGTGGACTTGGGTGGGGTAAAAAACATTCTACAATTGATTATGTTTTTACATATAAACCAGCAAGATTATTTGAGTATCATTATAAAGTTATGATAGAAATGAAAAAACGTGGATTTAATGTG
>Ga0209728_1001483_pt1 | contig 14222 bp, 23 predicted proteins | sample RifGroD1_FD_183997 | JGI IMG/M metagenome (GOLD analysis project Ga0209728, IMG submission 183997) | Groundwater microbial communities from Rifle, Colorado, USA - Groundwater D1 (SPAdes) (version 2) | ecosystem: Environmental > Aquatic > Deep subsurface > Groundwater | place: Rifle, Colorado... | reverse complement strand
AACATCAACCAATGGGAGCATATTTAAACACTATGCAAAAAAATATAGATATTATCTGGGAAGAAGCTGAATCATTCGTCGGCCCAGGTCGTGGAAGTGCTAACGGATATATTATTAATTATTTATTGGGTATTACTCAAGTAAATCCTTTAGAACAAGGTGTAGAGATGCCTCATTGGAGATTTATGAGTGCAGAAAGAGCAGATATATTTGATATTGATATAGATTACAGTTCTCATAAAAAAGATGTAGTAATGGATAAAATAGTAAAATATTATCAAAGTATTGGTGGAGATGCGATAAGAGTATGCACATTTGGAACGGAAACTTCCAAATCAGCAATTCTTACTGGGTGCAGAGGATTACATATCAATAATGATGTTGCGTTATATTTAAGTTCTTTAGTACCTATAGAAAGAGGAAAAGTGTGGAGTATTCATGATTGTTTTTATGGAGATTCAGACAATGGAAGAAAACAAGTAACTGAATTTAGAAATATGGTCAATGAATATGCGGATAAAAATCTATTAAATATTATATTGGGTATTGAAGGATTAATTAATAAAAGATCAACCCATGCTTGTTTTGATGCAGAAACATTAATTACGACTTCTGAAGGATTAAAAAAAATCATAGATGTTAAAAAAGGAAATTTGGTTTTAACTCATAATAAAAGATTTAAACCTGTTGTAGATTTAATAAAAACAACAACCGATTTAATATACACCTTAAAAACACAGGCATCCCTTCCTATAGAAGTTACTGAAAATCATCCGTTTTATATTAGAGAAAAGATATTTATAAAACAAAAAAGACATTATGGTGAACCAAAATGGAAAAAAGTTAATGAACTTTCTATTGGTAATGATTATATAGGAATTCCTATTAATAATGAATCTTTGATTCCTGATTATGATAAATTATCTCTTCCTTTTAGTGATAAAAATTTTTGGTGGATTATAGGGAGATATATTGGAGATGGTTGGACAGAACATTATGTACGTAAAGGTAAAACATCAATATGGGATGAAAATAGAGTTATAATATGTTGTTCCAAAATAGATGAAATAGAAAAAGAAGAAATAATAAAACATTTGATTGAATTAAATTTCGATTTTAGAGTTGAAAAAGTTAATACAACGTATAAGATACATATAAAAAATAAAGATATATATACATATCTTCAAGGATTTGGTAAATATGCATATGGTAAATACATTAACCAAGATATATTTAATCTACCAAGGGATTTAGTATCTGCATTTTTAGATGGTTATATTAGTGCAGATGGTCACTATTATAAAGAGACTAATCATTATTCAATAAAAACAGTAAGTAAAAAATTAGCAATGGGAGTTATGCAATTAATAAACAAAGCGTATCATAGACATGCCAATGTATTAATATTACCTGCTATAACTGAATATATAGAAGGTAGAAAGGTTAATTCAAAAGAAAAATATGAAATTAAGTTTAGTAAGGAAACTAAGAAAAAGGAACAAAGTTTTTATGATGATGGATATATTTGGACTGCTATATCACAATTAAATAAAAAAATGGAACATAAAACAATGTATAATTTAACCGTTTTAAATGATAGTTCTTATGTAGTTCATGGTTTATGTGCTCATAATTGCGGAATTTTGATACTCAATGAACCAATCACAAAACACAATTCAGTAATGAGAAGTCCAAGTGGAGAATTAATATCTGCATATGAATTACACGACTCAGAGCAAGTATCAAATCTAAAGTATGATTTTCTAAATACTAAAACAGAATCAATGCTTCAATTGACTATGGAAATGCTAGTGAGAAACAAAAAAATTAAATGGCAAGGAAGTTTGAGAAAAACATATAATAAATATCTACATCCAGACGTTATAGATTTTAAATCAAAAGAAATGTGGGATATTTTATGTAAAGGAGAATTGCTTTCTTGTTTCCAATTTGAATCGTCCGTTGGGGAACAGGCAATTAAATTAATTCAACCACAAAACTTAATTGATGCTTCTAATGGGAATACAGTTATGAGACTAATGGTAGAAAGTGGAGAACAGCCATTAGAGAAATTTGTTAGATATAAAAATAATATTTCCGAATGGTATAGGGATATGAAAAAGTTCGGATTAAATGAAGAACAAATTAAAATAATGGAAAGACATTTGCTTCAAGATAATGGAGTATGTTCAAGTCAAGAACGAATGATGTTATTGACTATGGACAGTAATATTGCAGGATTTGGAGTAATAGAAAGTAATAAATTAAGAAAAGGTGTAGCAAAAAAACAACAGAAATTGATTGACGATGCTAAAACAATGTTCTTTGAATGGGGCAAAAGAGCAAATGCACCGCAAATTTTATTAGATTATATTTGGAATGAACAAATAGCATTACAACTTGGGTACAGTTTTAGTATTTTACATGCCGTGGCATATACTATTATTCTTATTCAACAATTAAATCTAGTATATTATTATCCTCCTATTTATTGGAATACAGCAGTATTAATGGTTGAATCAGGGGCAGTTGATAGAGAAACATGTGAAGATTCTGATATAGAAGCAAAAGAAAGAACAACAAACTATGGAGAAATTGCAAAGGCAATAGGTAAAATACAAGCCAAAAATATTAATATATCATTGCCATATATTAATAAAGCAGAACAAGGATTTTTACCCAATGAAGAAAATAATGAAATTATTTTCGGATTCAAAGGAATTATGAAAATCAATAATGAAACAGCACAAACTATTATGCAAAATAGACCATATAAAAATTTAAAAGATTTTCATGAACGATTAGTATTAATAAAAAAGGGAACAACATTAAAAACTGGCAAATCACAAATGAGATCATTGGTAGCAGAAGGTCAGACTATAATGTTAATCAAAGCAGGAGCATTTGATAAAATAGAAAATAAATCAAGAGAAGAAATATTAGAGGATTATTTACGATTATTAAATCCATCTAAAACAAAATTAAATTCTAAAGACATTGGAAAAATTGCTGAATTAGGAATTATACCAATTGAACTAAAAGACGAATTAAGATTTTATAATTTTAGAGAATATCTAATAAGTATGAAGAAAATAGCAGATGAACAATCTAAAACGATTACATGGTACAAAATAAAAGATCAATACAATGATGAAAACACTGATCATGCAAATAATTTTTTCTTAGAACATTTTGCAAATGATATGCAGGAAGACAAAGATTATAAATATGATGACGAAGGGTATTTATTTGTAGCATTAGGAACATCACGTAAGGGTTCATTTGAATCTGTTTATAAAAATAAAGTTATTCAATTAAATAAATGGATAACTACGGAGGAATGTATAAAAACATATACTGATATTGTTTTTCAAAATATCAAAAATCAATATATGCAAGGTAATATCAGTTCATGGGAAATGGAAAGTATGAGCTTTTATAGTAAAGAATCTGGACATGAATTAGCAAATGTTAATAAAGAAAAATACGGAATTGTAGATTTTTATTCTTTACCTGAAGAACCTATAGTAATTGGTTTTACAAAATATAAAGGTTTACAGTATCCTAAGTTTCAATTAGATAGAATTATAGGAACTGTTTTAGATAGAGATAAAAATAAACATTCAGTAACTATACTAACCCCTGAAGGTGTTGTAACCTTAAAGTTTTATTCAGGGCAATTCTCTTTTTATGACAAAACGATTTCTAAAGACAATGGTATAGATGATAAAGGAAAGAATAAGAAAATAATATTAGAAAACGGATGGTTTAAAAGATCAGAATTATTATTGGTAACTGGATTTAGAAGAGGAGATATATTTAAACCAAAGAGATATAAAAATTCTATTTATCAACATAGTATTCAAAAAATAATAGAAGTTAAAGAAGATGGAAGTTTAATTTTACAAAGTGATAGAATTCAATTAGTAGAATAGAAGGAGGTAGAGTTTTGGAACAAAATCAAGATGATATAATGATTAAATGCAAATGTCGTTTATCTAAACAAATGTTTCCTAAAAATAAGATTATTGGTAACGGAGATTTTGGTATAATTTCCGTTACTGTCTTAGATACATTGCAAGGAGAACCACAAATAAATAAATGGGGATCAATTACATTAACTGGATGTATGTGTGAAATAAATGATGATGAAATCTATGTAATTATAGGTAAAGAAATTGAAAATGAAAAATATGGAATACAATATCAAATAGTATTTATGTGTATAGATGTAAAATTAACAAATAGAGAAGATCAATTTATATTTCTGGAAAAAGTATTGCCTGAAAAACAATGTGTAGAACTTTTTAAAGCATTTGAAAATCCTATAGAAGTATTAGAAAATAAAGACATCCAAGCATTAACTTCGGTAAAGGGTATTGGTGTACCTACAGCATTAAAATTAATAGAAAGATATGAAAATAGTAAAGATTATTCTGAAGCGTATGTTAAATTAGATAGATTTGGTCTTACTAAAAATAAAATTGATAAATTAGTAGATTATTATGGAAGTCCTCATATTGTAATTTCAAAAATAGAAGAAAATCCATATATTCTCATTGATGAAGTAGATGGTATCGGATGGGACACAGCAGATGATATGGCTTTACAAGGAGGATTAGGTGAGTATTCTCTTATTAGAACCAAAGCGTATGTTAAATATTATTTATATGAAGAAGCTAACATGGGTAATACTTGGGTAGATATAGATAATTTATTAAATGCAGTTGATGGAGCAATTGGTTATGATTTACCTCAAGAAACTTTATCTCAAGCACTAAGAGAAATGAATGAAAGCAAGATCATTTGGACGAATGAAGATAGAGATAAAGTAGGTTTATTGAGATACTATAATCTTGAAAATAATGTAGCAAAAGAATTAATAAGATTAAATGAAGCAGAAAATTGTTTTAAATTTGAAGGTTGGCAAGATAAAATTAAAAAACTTGAAGAAAGACAAAAATGGGAATTCACTGAAGAACAAATTGAAGGTATTCAAGCAATATTAGAAAATCAAGTAGTAATGATTATTGGTGGGGCAGGAAATGGAAAAAGTAGCACTGTAGCAGGTATGTTGGAAGTGTTCAAAAGTAATTATTCTTTTGCACAAACAGCATTATCAGGTAGAGCATCATGTAATTTAAGTGAAATAACTGGAGAAGATGGATACACAATTCATAGATTATTAGGATATAATCCTGAAAGTGGATTTGTTTATAATAAAGATAATCCTTTACATATTGATATATGTATTCTCGATGAGATATCTATGGTTGGTGCTGATATTTATTATAAGTTAATTCAAGCATTAAAAACTGGATCAAAATTAGTTATGTTAGGAGATAAACATCAGTTAGAAGCTATTGGTATAGGAAATATTATGTTTGATATGATAGAAAGTGATTGTATTAAAATTGTAGAATTAACCAAAATACATAGGCAAGCTGAAAAGTCAGCTATTATTACCAACAGTATTAAAATTAAAGATAAAGAACATATTGTTGATAAAAATTTCACTGGTACGGAAATAAGAGGAGAATTACAAGATTTAGAATTAGATATATATATAAATAAAGATACAACACATAGAAGAGTTGTAGAACATTTTAAAGAATTACTACCTAAAACAGAGAATATTTTTGACATTCAAGTAATTGTCCCTATGAAAGAACGAGGAAAAGCAAGTGCATATTATTTGAATAATTTATTGCAAGAAATTGTTATTAATACAAATACTGATCAATATATATCAGTAGGTGAAAATTCAAAATATCCCTTCAAAATTTATATCGGAGATAAAGTATTAAATAATAAAAATAATTATAAAACAATGGACGATAATGCTAATGAAACTCCTATCTTTAATGGAGATTTGGGTATAGTAGTGGATATGGATATTTATAGAAGAACATTAATTGTTGATTTTAATAATAAAGGTATTATATATATACCAAAATCCCATCTCAAAAAAATAACATTAGGTTACGTAGCAACCTGTCATAAGATCCAGGGAATGGGAATAAAATATGTGATAGCAGGATTAGATTATTCTCACTATAAATTATTGACAAAAGAAATGGTTTACACTATGTTAACTAGAGCAAAAGAATATTGTGTATTATGTGCTGAAAACAAAGCATTAAGATATGCAACAAAACAAACCAGTGTTTCAATAAAACAAACACATTTAAAAGATATGTTGATAGAATTAAATAATTTAAAATCTCTTAACAAAACATAAAAATAATTGTTGACAATCACCCATTAAACAATTATACTATTAACAATGGAAGAGATAATTTATTCATCATAATTTAACTCACATCAATCAAAATTATCTCTTCCTAACCACCTTAACATAAACTTAACATAAACTTAACATTCCTTAACATTCCTTAACATGAAAATGGAAGCATATGCAAGAAAATAGAAGATAATCGAATCAAAAATCTAAAAAATCATCACCAATTCGAGGTTTTGTCATGATTTGCCAACAAAATTAATTTTACAACATCATATCAAATTAGGTTATAATATTAATAAATATATCCTAAAGGAAAGAAGGTATCTCATATGCAAAAATTAGAAATTGGCAAGCCATATACTCTATTCCAAGGTAAAAATATGAAAAATCAAACTGGATGTATCTTCGAGTGTCATAAAAATGGTGAATTATTCCTAAACATTTATATCAATAATATGACAAAATTAGAAAAACAATCTCTTCGCTTTAATAAAATAGAAGTACGCATCCTTGAAGAGTCAAATTTCCTTTACACTTTATTAAACTTCGGCAACAATTTCATATTTGAATTGGACTTTGATCCTACTCTATATAAAGATGATAGAATTATTAACATTATTAATAGTAATCTTGTACATGTAATCAGCATAGAAAGTAACAACAATCTAATTCAAACTCTCCGTTTAGTAAATGCTCCGTTAAAATTATTTACAAAATGGCACACTATTTGGATTAATGCAAAAGATATAAATAATTATAGTATTAAATATAAAAATTGGGTATTTGATTTGCAAAATAGATATTCACCTACTGAGTTATGGGAATATGGAAAATATATTGGGGAAATGGGGAGTAAGTTACATGAATAAAACAATCGAATTCACAGGAATCAATTCTGGTGATTATGAATGTTTTTGTTGGGATATTGACATAGAAACATTTAAAAGAATAAAAGGTGAAGAACCAGATGTATTTAATTACATTGAAATAGATAGGTCAGATATTGATAATTATAAACCAATAAGTGATAAAGTTAGACTATATCCTAATGATATTTTTGAACGAGATAGAAGAATTAAAATTAAAATAGAAATTGAAACATTAGAAATATTTTGTAAAAAATGTGGTAAAATATTAAAACCTTCAGAATTAAAACCACATAATAAAGATAAAATGTATGATGAATATTTTTGTGATAGTTGTCTAAGTAAATGTTCTGTATGTGATGAATTATTTGCAGATTATTATAATACAGGTAAATGTGAAAATTGTGCAGATTAATATTATAAAGGAGAATTAAATGAATAAAATAATAATAAAATCATCTAAACAAGCAGAATTAGAACAAGAAAAATATAAGTTAGAATCTACTTGTCCTGAATGTAATCACTATCCTAATCTCTCTATTTATCATTTTGAAGGTGGATTTTTCAATAAAGATAAAGAAGTAAAAGTAAATACTTATACTTGTAATAATTGTGAATGTAAATGGGAAATTAGACAGTATAGAAAGTAAATATAATCAATAAAGGAGAATAAAAAACATGATAACTAAGAAACAATTTTCTGAAATTCAAATTAAAAAATTTTGTTACAAAAATAATACTACTAGAGATGTATTAGGTGATGGATGGATATATAATTCGTCAACATTGGCAGTATGTATGGAATATTTAAATATGTTAAAATCTGAAGAAGCAAAAGAATATGTTCAATCCAGAGATGGAATTATGTACACATATTGGGACGAAGATAAATCTGAAGTATGTGTTTTATCAGTTAGAGAATTACTCAATTTATTACCTGAATAAATAAAAGGAGGTTAAATCATGGATTATAATAAAGAATTAACAAATTTATACAATCAACAACAAAAACTAATTCAAGAAGCAGAAGAAAATGGATATATCTACGATTCAAAAAATAATACATTTAATAAACAAGATGAATTAATTTACATAATACATATATCCATTAATACACTAGGTTCAGGTGAAAGTTTAGGTAAATTTGAAATATATGACAAAGTATTTCAAGTAGATGAGAAATTTGCATTAAATTCCTCAAAAATTAATAATTTAGATGATTTTATGGAAGATATATTATTTTTTAAAAATTGGGACGATGATTTTGAAAAGTGTAGTGTTTTTGATGAGGTGCATTTGTCTGATTGGTTTTATTGTCACACAGATAAAAGTCAATACACAGGATACGAAAATATTATTACATTTAGATTCTCATATATTGATTCTACAATGGGCAATGTTACAATTATGAAATGTAAACCAGAAATTTTAAAAACACATAAAGGGATATATCATTATACAGATAATTATGTTATGGAATAATGTTATAAATTAATAAAGGAGAATCAAACATCATGAAAGAATTTTTTACGGATATGATTGAAGACACATTATCAAATAATGATATGTCTATTGTATATATGGTTTTTACGTCATTAATAAGTGCTAATAGTAATAAAACCAATAATGATATAAAAAGGAATTGTGAATCTCTTGTAGAATTAATTGATGTTTTATCAAATTATTCAAATAGCCATGAATTGCAAAATATTAAAGAAAAAGCTATTAAATATAATGAAAAGTATTTAAATTTACAATAAAATATAAGAAAGAAGGAATAAATTATACATAATTCCGCAGAAGAATATGACAATGAAGATAACGAATCGGAAGAAGAAAGTATAGAAAATCCTACGTCAACATCACAAAATAAATGTCCAAATTTAATCACAGAAATTGTTAAAATGAATTGGACAGCAAAAGAAGGGTATAATATGTACATGGAGTTCCCAAAAAGCACATGCAAAGATAAAACTGTAAAAGGTATTGTAGGATGTTGCGGTAATATAAAACAATGTGAGAAGAACAGTAAAAATAAAGAAAATAAAAAAGAAGGAAGTGAAGGTGATAGTAAAATTGCAATAGAAATTAAAAAGGTTAAGAAAAAACAAAAACAGAATGATAAAGGAGAATAAATATTATGAGAAAAGTATCAACAATTATTACAAATGAAGAACAATTAAAAAATCCTGTTGTGGTTTATTCAATTATTGCTCAATGGATGCGTGAAGCAGGTGAAGATTTAATAGATACTAATGAAAATTTTATTAATGGAGAAGATATTCTTGATTGGATGCTTAATAAAAATATTGTAACTAAAGAAAAATATGATTATATTATTGAAAATGATGAAACTTGGATACAAGATTTATTATTAGGATATGAAACTGGATTGTTAAATGGAGAATGTAATTTTCCTTCTAATAACAAAGCATATCAAATTATTTCTGAATATATATCAGAATCTAAAGAATTAAGAGAAAAATTTATATATTATTTTTGCACAAGTTTTAATGAAGATAATGGAGATGAAAGTAGAGGTGGAATGAGTGGAAGTTATGACGCAGAAGATGGATACCCAATTTGCACTCATATTTTAGAATATGATTTAGAAACAAATACAATGACAAAAGAGGTATGGTTGAGACAAAAATGGAATGCAGATATTTCATTTACTGATGAGTATAATTATTTGAAAGAAATGAGTTTTGAAGAAACAGATAGATTAAGTGAAGAATTAGATAATTAAAAATTGTGATAAAGTAACATTTATTTAAAATTTATTAAGGAGATTAAAATGCTATACACTACATATTTCCATAAAATTAATCAACTATCTAACGAAACTAAAAAACTAATAATCACTAGATTTCCTCCAAAATGGTTAGATATATCAAAACATCCTAACACTTACATAGTAAAAGAATTAGCACCATATGCAGAAACACTTTTAGAATATAAGAAAGATAATGATTGGGATAAATATGTTGAAAAATTTAATAAACAAATGCAAGAAGATCATATTATGGGACATATATTAGATAAATTATATTTAAAATTATCTCAAGGTTTTGATTATGCTTTAATATGTTATGAAAAAGATTATATTCATTGTCACAGATATATAATTGCTAAATATTTAGAGAGTAAGGGTATTGAGTGGGAAGAGATTTAGTTAATACGAAACTTTCATTTAGTGTATAAATAAATAAAGGAGTGTTTATGAGAAAAGAAAATATAGGTCATTATCTTAATTCACCATTTAAAAAATGGGATGGAGATAAAATAGTAAATATAATTAATAAAAATGGATTTATATTTGATGGTGAATATGCTGGTATATTTGATTTTCATCATAAAAATGCAGGAAAAGGAGATAAATTTCATTTAAACTATTTATTATATTTAAGAAGAACAATATTATTTATCTGTAATCCTAATATTAGAATATCACCACCTATTAAAAGTCATAAGCAATTAGATGATTATTTAAAGAATTAAATGCACAATATAAATTTAGATTGGAGATATTGTAATCATGAACATTTATTTAAATAAAATAATTAAAGAAGGTGATTAAAATTCATAATGAATATTATTGTTTAAATTGTCACGAATTTACTAATTATAATTTAGAAGCTGAAGGAAATGGGAATGCAGGTTATTATTGTTCTGAATGCGGAATGCACATGATATCTAGATGTTATTCGCAAGTACTCAATGATTTAAAAACATATCATCCTGAATATCCTTTTTTACATAATGTATGCATATCACATGATATTTGTGGATGTAAACTACATAAATGTCCTTATAATAAATAAATTAGAGTGAGGTCAATTTAATATGAAAGATTATAATAACCTATATAGTAGTTGCAGTAATTGTAAACATAAATTTAGTAAAGAAATATGTAATGAATGTGAATTAGGATTAAAATGGGAATATGACGAAGAAAGTTAAGAGGTAATAAATATGACAGATCAAGAAAAACTAAACTTTAAAGAAAAATATAAAAATAATCCTGTTGCATTTATTGAAGATTTTTACAATGTTAAACTACAATCATGGCAGAAATTATATTTAAATACTATAATTGCAAAAGATAAAATTGTTTCATATTTTACTCCTTATAAATATAATAAAGTAATATTATCTAAATGGCGATTAGAATATATGAAGTTTATGAAAATGAATTTTAATATATGGACTAAAGATGGTATTGAAATTTATGAAAAAGGTATTTTAGTTAAAATAATTAAACATAAGGAGAAATAACATGCTAATAGTAAAACACATATCCAAATGTTGATTTAAACCCTGGAGATGAAGTACAATGGATACATGGGAATAAATGTTATTATTTATATAAATCACCTATAAAAAATACAATTCTTGATAAGTCATATTTTGCTTCACCTAATTGCAATAAAGATGGAATTAAACCTAATGGAGATTATGTAAAACTAATAAGAATTATTGCACAAGTAAAATCTAAAGATTATATTTTAGAGTTAGAAAAGAAAGATTAATATTTAATATTAATAAATAAAGGAGATAGATAATTATGTCTACAGAATTTGCTCCAATACTACAATTTGAGTATAAAAATTACAAGGGAATTACAAGTGTAAGAAATGTGATACCTTATAAAATTTGGTTTGGTAGCACGGATTTTTATGAAGAACAATGGTTGTTACATTCTTTTGATCTAGATCATAAGCAAGAAAGAAATTTTGCTTTAAGAGAAATTATTAAATTTTTATAAAGGAGATGTTATAATATTATAAATAAAAATATTCCAGTTGAATGTGAAGATTGTTTATGCCATAGCTGTAAAAAGAAGAATATTTGTAATATATGTATATATTGTTTAAATATAGAATATTATCCTATATATGATTGTAAGGAGGAAAATTAATACGAAAACAAGAAAAGAAATAATACTTAATTATTGTGATAATATTAAAACAGGAGATATAGATCACTTACAAGCATGTATTGATATTAGAGAATCATTAAGAAGAAATGAAAATTATAGAAGTTATTTATATGATCATTGTCCTAAGTGCATTTGGGCTTGATGATTTTACTGGAGAATGTGAATTAGGTTATGACAATATAGATCAATGTGAAAAATGTTGGGATAGAGCGTTGATAATAAATAAAGATATAAAAACATACTATTGTGAGCAAGATTGTATTTATATAAGATATGGTAAATTGCCATGTGTTAATAAAAAAATTATAAATCTAAAAAATATAGAAAAAATAAATATAGTATATGATAATAATAAATATTCATTATGCCCATATTATATAGAAGAAAATAAATAGTTATTTGATATATTAGTTTAAAAGGAGGATTAATCTTACAGCACGTTCATATTTTAAATTTTTAGTAATATATGAAGATGAAACAACAGAAATATATGTAGCACAAACAATTCAAGATGTAATTGATAATGTTAAAGGTGAAAGTAATTATATTTTATCAATTGTTTGTATGGGATTAAATTGGTAAATTTAAAAGGAGAAAATATTATGAATCAAAATAAAGATAAATATATATCAGAAGGTATGGAATGTGAAGGTTGCAATTATTATGGAATAAATAAAATAAATGGTCTTTCTGTTAAAAGTTATATTATTAAATGGTGCTTTAAATATAATCAACCTCCATATGAAGAATATATTGAAGGTAAAGGATTAGTTGATTTAAAAACACCTCAATGTGTTGATGATAATTATGAATATTAAATTATAAGGAGAAAAATATGAGAGACAAAAATAGAATTAAATCATTTCTACAAAAACTAGAAGAATTATGGTTACAATATCCAGATTATAGATTTGGTCAATTATTTAATTTATTGCATAAAAATATTAATGGTGATCCATTTTATGCCGAAGAAAATAAATGGGAATTAGTTATTAATAGATTAATATGTAAAAAGTTTGGTAATTTAGAAAGTGATGTAGGATGTTGTGTTGATTGTTCTATAGAGAGAAATAATTTATTTAGAAGATGTTGGGAGTATAGTAGAGATAAAAATGTTAAGGAGAAAAGAAAATAAATGACAAATAAAGAATTAATAGAAAAACATTGTTGTTTGTATTGTAAATATAATATATATTCTAATGTCTGTAAATTTGATATATTAAATAATTGCACACAATATGATATTAATGAAGATTTTATATATTGGTTAAAAAATAATTATGAAAAAATATAAGTGAGGTTATATTATGTACTGTTTAATATGTGAACCAATAGTTAAATTAATAGAACAAGAATCAGACGAAAATGAAGGTTTATATTATCAATACTATATATGTCCTAATTGTAATACAAGACATTATTGTACTTCACAATCAGATGATATGATTCAAGAATATTTGAATTTGTGTGAATAAAAGGAGTAAATTATGGCAAATTGTAAGATATGTTTAAATAAAAATAAAGCATGTCATATTTGTGGAATAGGTTATTATTGGGTAATGTATTTAAAACCTAAAAATAAAAAATGAGGAATAAAATATGAAGTATTGTGCAAATTGTAATGTAAAAACTAATTCTACATACCATGATCATTCAATAGGTTTTTTATGTGGAAAATGTGTAAAAGAACATGGAGAATTAAAAATAGAACAATTAAATAAAGAAAAAGATAAAATTAATAAACAAATACAAGATATAAAAGAAAAAATTACAATAGCAATTCAGTCTGATTGTAAACATGAAAATTCTATTAATACCAATTATGTTTTTATAGGTCAAGATGAATTTAAACAAAGTTGGAGATGTCCTGATTGTGGATTAATATTTAAACGAACAATAAAATAAAGTGAGGTGAAATATAATACTCCTAAACGAAAACTATAATAAAAATGAATCTAAAGAGCATTACGAGTTAAAACAAATCTCTAGATATATACTTTATTCTAAAGGTTTCAATTGTATAGCAACTGAAGTTCAATTCTCAAAATACTCACAATATCTAAAAGATTATGAATGGTTTAATTCCAAAGCAACATCTAAAAATACTATTGATGTAGTAGGAATTAAAGGTAATCTATTAAATCTTAGAAATAATAACGTAGATAGTTAT
>Ga0209728_1001482_pt1 | contig 14223 bp, 13 predicted proteins | sample RifGroD1_FD_183997 | JGI IMG/M metagenome (GOLD analysis project Ga0209728, IMG submission 183997) | Groundwater microbial communities from Rifle, Colorado, USA - Groundwater D1 (SPAdes) (version 2) | ecosystem: Environmental > Aquatic > Deep subsurface > Groundwater | place: Rifle, Colorado... | reverse complement strand
CTAATCCGTAGATTATTAAAACTGCATTATCAGAATATAAAGTATAACTCAAATGATGTGGTGTAGTTTTGTAACTATACCCTATGGCAGTTTCAAAAAACTCAAAAACTAAATCTTGTTTGTAAGTAAAATTAACATCCGATACTTTTATGAAAAATTTATCATATATTTTTTGGAGTAAAGTTCCCAAAATCTATCACCTCTTTTCTTTGATTCGGTTATTCTTTATCATCATTTTTAAACGACAAACCAGTATGCTCTTCTAAAAAGCGAATTTTATCATAGTCATTTATCTTATTTTTCTTAGCATAACTTACAATTTTAGATTTTTCTTGATTTGTAATAATGTTTTCAGTTATATGTTTCTTAAATGTACTGAATGTTTTGTACTCAAATATTTCTTTGCATTTTTCATCATTTAAGATTAGTTGTGTTTGCTTTTCTTCTTTATTGTCAAAGCCAAGATGTTCTCTCATTTCTGCATTTTCAATATAAACACGAGCATGTGAGCCGTTTCCTGTTCCTATAAAGAAAAGATTATTATTTTGAACTTGCGTTTCAATTTCCATATTTGGGATATATACAGTTTGATTAGATTTGATGAATTCATCACCTTCCATACTGTATCTTTCCCATGAGATATTCCATTCACATAAATTTTTAACCTTTGACCGACTATTCATATCAATTGCCATAATTGTTTACTCCCTCCATTTTACCCTTTATTATTTAGACAATTAAAATTATAAGAAGGTGACTTATTATCACCTTCTTATAATTAATTAAACTAAATTTACTATTTTATTTATTTATATACTATTCAGCCAAAGTAGCATCATAAATATAACCAACAGTAGGAACGTACTCTTTTATCAAAATATTTCCAAATTCCCAATCGTAACGTGTGACTTGACTCCTAGTATTCAAATCTGTAGCAGTCATAGAAGTTAATCCACCACGTAAACAAATTTGAAGAGGTGCAAGTTGACCTTGTGGTAAGAACCACAAATCAGTTGTAGGAAGTTGTGGAGCATAAAAATCGCCAGCTACATTAAGATCAATCATATTATAACTATTTGGCATTTCTACAACAATACTTCCTTTGTAAACTTTAATAAGTCCAGTTTTCATTACTTCTTCCATTACATATTCTGGGAATCTAAATTCCGTTCCAGCAGCAACAACACTAAAATTAGCAAGGTCTCCAAGTTTATTTACTGCACTATAATCTCCCATAATTGTAACAGAAGTACCAAAACGTCTTGCTTTTTTTCTTACATCTTCAACATTTGTTTTTGTAATACCTTCTGAATAATTCTTTAAAGTAGTAGTAGCGGTGATACCTGCTCTTAAAGCATTGATATGAGAAAGAACCATTTGGTTAGTCATATCAGTAAGAACTTGTTCATTCTGCATTGCCAAACCATCTGTAGCTCCAGATTGTAATTCTCTATAATCAACCATTACACCACCAGTAGACGTTTGAGTTGTCATAATACCAGTTCTTTTCTTTACAGTAGGAAATACAAAAGAACCAGAAGAAGCTTGAACCCTAGATTTATCTCCTTGTAATTCATATACTTCATATCGCATTTCTTCATTATATCCAACTTTAGTAACCGTTCCCATAGCATTATTAATAGCCAATCTCTTTTCCAAAGGTTGTTGAATTGTAACTGTTCTAATAGCATTAAGTTCTGCTATAGCTTGAGTATTACCATCATTAGCAGCAGTAGCTAATACCTTAATTTTATCCATTACTGTATCAACTTTTTTACCATACTTAGAAACATCTTTACCATAAACAATATTGGTAAAAATCTCTACATCCTCATTTGGACGAGTAGTTGCCAACTTATTCTTTACAATTTTATTAATCTCAACTTGTTCTGCATTCTCTTGTAATTTTGTAAAATCTATTCCAAAACTCATTATTAATACCTCTTTTCTTTCTTATTATTTTATAGTTTAACTATTTGACATTAATCCAAAAATATTATATATTACTTACAAATGACACATACAATTATCTATAATCTCATAACTTACAGATTATCGTTTGCCATTACTTCTACAACATAACCACCAGCAACAGTTCCACCACTTGCATCAATTGTAAATGCACCAAAAGTAGTTTTCTTGATTATTTTAAGATAAATTTCATATGCAGAAACATCAGCAGTTTTAGTCCATTTCATTACATTTGTAGTATCTGCTACAGAGCGTCCAATGATAAGAGCACCAACAGCGACATCAGCAAAAGCATCAGTAAGCAAATCAGCAGACATATCAAGTTGAAGTCCTACCATATCCTTAAGTCTAAATGCACGAATATACTCATTTGCAACAACTTTATATGAATCTGTATTGATGATTTCAGGCTTATCAATGATATTGCACATAACATAAATATCACCTAATTTTGCTGTAGCTAAATCTGGAACTAATACCTGAACATCAGATGTAACATTGAACTGATAGCCATTATATGTATCTGCAATTGCCTTTACATTAGGTTTGTTGGATACGTTAAGAAAATTTGAATCATGGAATTTAAATAAACTCATTATTAATTACCTCATTTCTTTTTATTTTTGTTATTACTTTAACTTAACTTGTTTATGTTTAATATATTTTACTTTCTTAACTAATTACATTTATAAACTTAGTTAAAGAAAGATGGGATACTACCAGGAACCTTTTTCATTTCTTTTTCTTTAATAGAAATAAACATATCATTTGCAGAATTAACTTCTGTGTCAGTATTTGCATTTTTTGCAACCATTTCTTTAAATTTCTTTGCACAAAGTTCTGCTTCTGCTCTTTTTAATCCATCTAAATCCAATGTTTCTACAAATGATTTTAATGTATTAACTTCAGCTTCCTCAAAACCGTTTTTAGAAATCTCCGTTTCAAAATAAGTATTAACCTCTGCAAGTTTTGTTGCTTTTTCTGCTTCTGCTTCGGCAGTATTTTTCTCAGCCATCATTGTTTCATATTTTTCTTTATAACCATTCATTTCTTCCATCATTGTTTCACATTTAGCATTAGATTCTTCCATCATTTTATTTGCATTGACCAATGCCTCATTTACTTCGGACATTTTGGCATTCTTTTCTTCCATTTCTTTCATCATTACTTCTTTTTCTTTTTCCATATTTTCATAGTTGGCTTTCATTGTTTCATAATTAGCACTCATGACTTCTAAATCTTTAGCCATTGCTTCATATTTTGCTTGTAATTCTTTATCCATTTCCATACCTCCTCCAATGTTAATTTCTATAGGTTTTTCATTATTTATAGGAGACCAACTTCTTTCTACTTCATAAATATCTCCTAACACAACTTTATTAGACTCTTCAATGGAATAAGAAGATTTATAATATTTGTTTTCGCCATTTCTATTCCATTTCTCAACTATAAATTCTGCATTTATAGGGTATAATTTTGAAACATAATATCCGTGATCATCGCAATCACAAATGTCTTCTATGGAAATCCTAAAAGCTTTAATAAGTAATTTTTCTAGTTCATAAGAATCCAAGTTGTTAATTTCTATAGTTTTTGATTTAAAAATTAAATTCATTCCTTCTTGTTTACCTCCTTCTTCTTTATTATTTATGTTATTTATATTAAGGCTATCTTGTTTAGAGTTAACCTCAAAAACTATCGAATCATCATCAGCAGGTTCTTCTATACTTGATAAAATAGCCAACCCACTGAAATCGAAAATCGTTGGAATTCTGCCCATTTTTTTTGTTCCGTCTAGGTTTTTATCTCCATCAAGATAAATAATTCTCTTTGCTTTTCCTTTTCCATTTATCTCAATAGAACCATGAACCTTGCCACTTGTAATTTCCTCTTTAAGCCATTTAACAAAAAGAGGATATCTTTGTGAATTAATATATCCCTCTGTCATCATTAGTTTTTTAACTTGACCATCAATTTCTACATCAGCAATATAAGCATCATGAACCGATCCAACAACAACGCCCTCAAATTGAACGTTCCCATCATCATCATAAGTCATTGTGCCATGCCCAGAAGGAATTTGATTTTCTTCATCTGCCCATGATACTACGTAATCCATTCCTATTGCGGATTTAATATTGTCCTGTGTATATTCTTCAATCCATGTAATACCATTTTTATTCCACTGCTCTTTTTCTGGATGAATAAGATGTGATGACATTTTTATACGAACTCTTCCCGCCAAATCTTCTTCTGACATTTCACAAATCTCAATATATGTATTATTTGTATTGGACACTATATTTTTTTCTGTTGTAGATGATAGATTGCTATTTTCTTCATCAATCTTCTTCTTTTCTTCATTAATTATTGATTTTGTATCAGATTCTCCATAAGCCCATTTTATAAGTGCTACATGACCACCAACACTACTTACATTACCTTTAAATCTATTAACAAATCTTTCTCGTCTTTTTATCCAATTTTTTGTTTCAGCAGTATCTTCTCCACTTTTAACAGCAGTCCACATTCTAAATGCGTCATTTCCGTTAAATGAAGTTTCTTGACTATTACCTCCTTTAGACCATATAGAAGGATAATCTTCTTTAAGTTTTGAAGCGTAATCATAGTCAAATTGAGGATATTGAGAATTGCTAAGAGTTATTTCTTGATTATCTCCACTTTTGGGAAAGTTTGTAATTTTATTGTCTTCTGCATTTATTTCTGAATCAATATTCTTAATAAATTTATCGATTTCATCCTCATTCAAATTATCACCACCTTTCCATTTTTATATTAACATGGTTACAAACCCAACCTATCTCTTATTAAAAATCACATAATTACAATATTATTTTTTGTTCTTAACTCTCTGTTCATTACTCTTTAAATTTTTCGTGGTTAATCCTGATTCTTTTAACTCTGAAGTATCCTTTTTTGGTCTTCCTCCTAAATTACCATCTTCATTTGCTTTATCAGCACTATCAGTGGCAGTATAACTAGTAATATGGGGAGGATATTGCTCATCAAAACCAGCTTCAATTTCTTCATCACAAATACTAAGATAGTCCTCTGGATCAAATCCACTAGCAGCAATATAGAATTTTCTACTTCCTCCTGCTGTTAAATACAAATCTTTTGCTTTATCATAAACATCTTTTTTGTTTAACCATGTAATTGGGAGAAATTTTATATCTATGTAACTGTTTGGTAAAATACTTAAATGTTCATTAATAACTCTAGTTTCTTCTCTTGCTATTTCATTAATATATTGAAATACTTGAGCAGATAGTAAATCTAAATTAATTTGCAAACTTCCTAAATTAGCACTGTTGCTTTCGGCATTTAAAGCAGAACTGGCAACACCTAAACCTGTTGCTATTTTCTTCATATTCTCATCACTTAAAGTGTCTTTAATCAATGAAGAATCTTTACTAAGTCTACTTATTTCAGTTCCAGGAGCAAGGCTAAGAGTTGATATTTTTGCGACATTTCCACTTGTATTTACTTTAACTGCACCTTTAAACGCTTCAATAACTTCTTTTTGTTGAGTTGAATTAAGACTAGAAGATCCTTTCTTTTCACCTTCTGGGAGAATAATGTAATAGATACTACTTGCTAATTCGCTAATTAATTGATATTGACTATCATCATAATCACTGCTTGATTTCATATCCGTAAACGCCGATATGCCAAAGGGAATCCCCCATGCCTCAATCTCATTAGCTTTTGCTTTTAAAACAATGGTTTTTCTATAATCAAGGATAAACCATCTTTTACTGGCATCTTTCTTATAATCCATATACCCTTTTACAAAATTACGTGGGTAATTCTTAATTTCATTTAATAATCCACCATATTTAAATTGGTCAAAATACATCATATCAAATGCAGCAATACTAACATTATTTTGGAATCCAATTATTTTACAATAATCTAAATCAAGTGGTTGAATCATAAAATTATCATCTAATGATAAACCTTCTAATCTATCGAGAGATTCTACTGTCATTGAGCCAGTATCTAAATTTTTATTACTTGAAGTTGTATCCCTCAATATCCCAATGTATGAACCGTCAATAAACAAATGCCTTAAAATATCCCTTGTTGTCCGATCTATATTTAATATTTTAAGTAAAGTGTTAAACTTTGTTTTATTATCTTTCATCTGTGGAGTTTTATTTCGCAATGTAGTAATATAAGATAACGTAGGAAGTGCTATCATGCGATCTATGCTCTGACCATATAACCCATTTAAACTATATGATTGCCTTGATATAGTCCTCAATATCTCATTATATATCATTGGATATTTGACATATTGTTTTAAATCACTCATGGGAATATTATCAGTATCTAATCTTCCTGTAGAAAATGAATATGAATTATATGATAATGAGTTTAATTCTATTTCATTTGAGGTAGAGAATTGAGAAGGAGTGTTGGTTTCTATTTCTATTGAAGTTATTTTTTTTGTCAAATTGGAGATACCTCCTTTCTTTGAGATTTATATTATTATGAATATGAGAATACAAAACCATAATCGTCATCTGTACTTTTAAGTAGATCTAATTCTAATAAAGAAATAAAATATCCACCGTAACTGCAACTGGTGTATCTATCCTTTCGTGCAGTACCAATAGTATCTAGTTTTACATATCCTCCAGAAAAAGAGTACTCAAGATTTATTGATTCATTTATTAACAATACGCTTTCTATGTATGGTTTCAAAAACCATACATGTAGATTAACATCTTTACTATTTATATATTCTTTATTGTGTTTTGATAAATATAATTCAGCATCACTATCATCAATAAGAAAACTACACATATTTCTTTGAAGTCTATCTCTGAAATCAACGGCTATATCATTATTTAATTTTGAATTTGCCATGATTGGATATATAACTTGTTTTGCATTAACACCTAAAGTTTTCTGTTGCAATTCTTCAATAAGTTTTTTATCTAATGATTTATGTTCAAAAACTGTAAATGCATCATATTCAATACCACGTTCTTCGTCTTTGGTTATAGTTGCGAGTCTTTCAAAAACAGTAATCCCTGCTTGTTGTAAATCTAACACAATATAATCTGCTTCAAAATCATGATGAATTTGTTTTATTCTTAATGCTTGTTTACCTGTGTGTTCCCCTTGATGTGATTCTAAATAAACATATTCACGTTCATACCCTTTAGCAGTTGGTAATGCTCTAATACATGTAATAATTGTATTGTCATTATTAGATCCTTTTCTTGTAGCAATATCTACAGAAACAATTCTAATTTCACCTTCTGTCCGTTTAATATCATTTGGATTTTTCTTTTTATCTAATATGTCATTTCGTAATGGATAAAAAGCTTTCTTTAAATTTCTGTTTTTTTTAAACATATCTAATTTAAAATAAGCATTACTATTTTCTCCCCAAGGAATATTTTCATATTCTTCTAAGAAAGTTATTTCATCCATAGTAGAACGATCTTTTGCAATTGCTTTTTTAGTTTTTATATTATGTTTGATAGCTAATAAATAATCAAATGCAATAAATCCAGAATCTTTTCCGTTCAACATCATTTTTACAGTATCTAAGGTTTCTTTATACCACCATAAACCTTTATGGTATGCAGATGAAATAAGAATTTGTCTAGGTTCTTCAACCAATATTTTTTCATCTTGGTATTTAGGATTTTTCATATAAGGTGTTTGTCTTGCATAGGCAAAAGGTTTTACAATACTATCGAATTTTTGTTTATCCATAATACGAAATTCTTCTCCAATTGTAAATGTTGACCTCTCACCTCGTCCACTTTCTTGACACGCTACTACTTTAATCGTCGTGCCATTATGTAAGGTACACTTACAATTATTCTGTGTATCAGAAAAATCTTGAACTTCCCTTGCGATATTTGGATAATCATCTTTTAATCTTGCCATCTTGCCAAATATAATTGCTGCTTGCTTCATAGAATTTGCGACGATTACAATTTCTGAATTCGGATACAGTGTTCCGCGAGCATAAGCCAATAATGCTATCAACCAAGATTTTGCAGATGCTCTGCTTGCAATTGTCACAAAATTCTCACATATGCTCATAAAATATATCCAAATAACCTGATACCAAAATAATTGCACCATAAAGTAATGTGATATAAAACGATGTACATTACGTCTATAAAATGTCGTCCAGTCAATAATATTTTCTTGCCATTGTTGGTTCCTATCTTTTTCTTTAATCATTGATTTTGGTGCTTTAAATTGATTACTATGACCAGCATATTTATTAAAATTATTTTCATATTTGCTATAACTTCTACCCATTATAATCACCATCTGTATTTCCAATATCAACACTGTCTAAATCTGCATCAATATTATCATTGACTATAAAATTTCTAACTCCTGTAAAGAAATTTTCAATTGGACGCACTATATAATTTTTAATATATGGAATTAGTCCATCCATATCTTTATATTTATCTTGTTGCTCAAACCATTCAGCAGGTCTAAATTGCTCTACATCTTTTACCCATAATCCATAACTTTCATGAGATTTTCCGGCACTTGCTGCATTAGCTTTAGCGGGATCTACAGAAGCAGTTTTAAATAAATCCTGTAATTCTTTTTGTAAAATACCAACATTATCTTTTTTTTCTCGTGCTTTTCTTATATCTAGTATTTTAATGCATATCTCTCTCAATAATGTTATTTCGGCTTGATTATCACATTTATGTGTTTGTTTCCAAGCAGACAATTCTGCTTCTAGGAATATTATATCATCAATATCGAATCCTCTTCCCCAAAACAAAAGTAAATCATCATCAATATCTTCATCTACAATATCTTCAATATCATTTAAAACATCACTATCTTTATACCTGAAAGATTCCATTCTTTCATTACTTTTATTAGTTGAAGAAAGTTTTGATTTATAATAACCAAAAATTTTATCTGCCTTTTTTCCTTTTGTTAGTAAACTTTCTATATGAGACTGTGCTTGTATTAATGCCTCTTTACTAAATCTTACATCTAAATCTTGGCAAGTTAGTTGCAATGCAATTTCTAAATTATTATATATAGAAAAATAGTCATCATATATTTGATTACAATGTGTTTTACACACTGACATCAAGCCATTTTTATCAATCATAGGATTCGTGCATTCATAAAAATTTGTTGCAATATGATAATCCATACAAATTCTACAATATACTTTCTCAGTTGGTAATATTTTTGGTTCTTTTACTGTTTTCCCGACTCTTGGAATTAATCTCACCTCTTTTAATTAAAGAAGAAGAAGTTAGTATTTAACCAACCTCTTCTAAATCTTTATATTTACCACTAATATAATTTTCCTTAAATTCATTAAATTGTTCTATATTATTTTCACCATACCCATAAACTTTGTGGAAAAGTGCATGAATATCACCAGTTAAACAAACTCCGACACCATGAATTTTATGTAACCTACTACATTCATTTCTAACCAATACTAATTCTTCATCCGAATATTCATTAATAAATCTTCTTTTTTCAATATTTAAGTTATCAAATATCTCATTAAATATTTTATCAAATCCATATAAATGATGAATTACATCAAATCGTTTATTTGTTACAACACACTTATAATTTGACGCTATCATCGATTCTTTCTTCCATTCTGTAATAGAATCTCTTAAAATTGAATTTATTTCAGAGAAACCACCCTTCCACATTGGGTTATTTTCTCCTTTGTGCATATCATAACTACATAGATTACAACCATAAGAATGAAGCATTGCCTCATATGTTTTTGTTTGAATTATTCCCTTATGTATTGGACATTCATATTCCAATGGTGATTGATTATTAATATAATCTTCTTCTTTTGATAAAAGAATTACTTTTTTATCTTTAAATAAATCTTGAACTTCACTAAAATCTCTTCGTTTATCTTTACTTAATTTGTCCCAAGAACAATATTTACAATCTTGATCTTTATATTTGAAATTTCCATATTTTATAGACTGAACACCTTTATTTATATGTTTGTTGCAAATGAAATCCATATATGATTCTGCATTTTTATAAGTTTTAGTTAATAATACTAAGTCTCTTTCTTTGAACTCTTCATCTATTCCATTAATATTATATTTAGTTTTAGCAACTGCAATTTTACTACCTACACCATTTATCTGTGGACTATACCTGACTCCATTTTTAATTAAGCATAATTCTTCTTGTTTCTTATGTTTACATTTATCACATGCGTCTTTCATTATAGGTTGATTTTTATGACTCTTTGTATATTTATAATATGGTTTAGATATAACTGTTTCTATTCCTTCTTCTAAGCAATAATCACACAAACATTGGATTGGTACATTACTACCATCTAATAATTTATAAACATCAATAGTAAAAATCTTTTTATATTCCCACTTATGACCTAAACTTTCAATATATTTCTTATTATTTGACAGACAAGTTACTTCTACCTCTTTTGTTAACAACATCTCTAATTCCTTCTTTCTGTGTTATAATTATCTCTGTGTTTAAATTTCCTAAAGAATAAATAGGGGATAGGCAACACAGAGAACAAGGAGCTACCTTGTTACAAAACCTAACCCCAAGTCAAACAATATTTTTGCAAGACAATTAGACACTCCAAACCAAATTGAAGTGCCTATAATCCACAAAACTTTATATTATCTATCCAATTTATTCCTATCCACACAAAAAGACACCTGATTGCTCAAGCGTCTTGTGATTTATTTACTTATATTTTATTTAAGATACACCATTAAATGTCGTACCTTTATTTATTATCACTTCAACTTCTTAATACCACCATCACCAATCATAATTTTATCTATCTTCTTCAATTCCTTAATAGACTTTTCTGCTCTAACTGGTACTATCCTATTAGGATACTCCTTAATCAAATCACTATAAATCTCTTTCCAAGTGTAATTTTTCTTTACCATCCAAACTATTTCTTCTTCAATTTCTTTTATCTCTTCTAAATCTCTTGTAGATAAAAAATCTCTAAGATTGTCACGTTCTTTTAAATCTAAATATTTCTTAATTTCTTTAGCATACATTCCAAATAAAATTTCATATGTAGTATTCGTAATACATGCATATGGATTGTAAAAATGACTCAATTCTCCACGACTTTTTAATATAGACATTGCCTCAGTTTCTTTATTTCTTTTTATGGTTCCTATTTCTCTTGCGACTAATTGCTTCAATTCATCTGGAGTTATTGCTTGAGTTTGAGTTAGAATTATTTCTTTAATAGAAAAGTAATCTGCAATGACTGCTTTATATTGAATTATAGATAATTCACTGTCCATAAATTTTAATAGTAAACTATACCCACGTTCAGATAATAAAAAGATGTTTTTGCTTGCATTTATAGCGTTTTTAGTATAAATCTCGCTCTGGATTAAAACCATAGCGAAGTCCTTATTATCTTTTAACTCTAATAAATCAACTTTATCATCAAAGTATTTTATATTATCATTAATTAGTTTATTTATATCTCCCAATGGTCTTTTATGTAATTCTGAAACAGTCTTTGCTAGAATTACTTTTTGACCTCCACTAAAACCACCATAAACATTGGGAATATCAATTCCGCATACTTTTGTTGTACCTTTTATTATTAACTCAATATTATTATTTTCCATTATAAAATCATCCCACTTTCTCATTCTTATTAATCACCCTAAAATATTATCTCTCCCTAACACACCAATCATGATATGCTTCTTCCGATTCCAGAAAAGAAAACTTATACCACGGTTTCTTTGTCACATTATGAATTCCAACTTCTTTAATCATTACCCCTTGACTTATGTAGTAATTACTTTGCAAAGGATTATAAATATAAACATATCTTTCTTGATCTTTTTTAACTTGTTCTATCACTCTAATTCACTTCCTCTCATCATATATTTGCATAACTTATTTTGTTACACAAAAATACTCCTAACAAAAGCTAGGAGCACTATCTATAGCAAAATATTAAACTTAAACAATCCAAATTAAAACTTAGATCTTATATTATTTTATAATTTAACAATTACAATCATCTATGTACATTTTATGATCCGACCATCCAAGGCGTTTCATTTCCAAACTCATCTGAAATAATGCTTCCACAATACATCCTTCGCATCCATCAGCATTCATAATCTTCTCAAATGCCTTACCAACAGATGCATTTACAATATCATCATGTCTTTGTGAACGGCAATCATTACATTGGCATTCTTCATATTCACACTCACAATCTACTTCACCACATTCTAAGCAAATATCTTCATCATCAAATTCTCCACGAGACTCACAGCATGTTTCACACTGACAAGGAACGCAATTACTATTATCTAAATACTCATCAATATTACCATTCTCAATTTCACAATTACATGTACAATTATACTCATCACAATCATCATTATCGCAAGAACAACACTTACAGAGATATGATTCCTCTTCTAATTCCATTTCATCATCTGCGACTAACATCTCAACTTCCAATTGTTCATGATATATTTCTTCAGATACAGGCTTTCCATTAATTGTGTATGTATCGTACCATTGTTGATTCTCAGCATCCCACATTGATTCATTGTTAAAAATACGCATTATTGTTTCCTGCCTTTATTTTTATTTTTATCATTGTTAATATTTGGTTTTAAATAATTATAATATTTAAAGCATTTCCTTATCTTTTGCTAAACTAACATTCTTACTAGATTCTATAGTTGCATTTGCACTAATTTTACCAATTTCAATATTATTTTCAATATTCATGCGGTTAAATAGATAAGCAACACTATCCTCTTGAGTGAAGCCAACGTTAAGCAATGCTGTATACATACCACATGCAAATGATGCTTCTTTTATGCCTCTTGTAAATTCATTCATATCAAGTTTTTCTGTTCCATTTATGTCTATTGGTTCAAAAAACATAATTGGTTCATCTAGGTTAAGTTTTTCTTCATTTAATTCTAGGGCAGATGTTTCTAATTCTTTTTCTTTACAGTTATCACACATATTTAATTCTCCTTGTATTTTAGATTATTTTATTAATTTTACATGATGTATTCAATACAACCCATATCCAAACATTCAGAAGGGGTAAGTATCCAATCTTTCTTTTCTCTTTTAACTTCATCTAATTTTGATTCAGAAATTTTAGTATATTTCATAATCAACATTTTCATTAAATCCCACAATCTCTTTAATTCAGCAACTTCGTCTTCTAATTCTTGTAATACTCCACCCATCCATGTACTTGGTTGATGGGCGAGTGCGTAACTATATCTATATGCTCTACGCTCAGATCCAACAATTAATAGCATGAATGCCATAGATGCAGATGATGCTTGATTTGTTGTAATAATCTTATATCCCATGTCTTTTAGTTCCTCTACCTTTGAAATTATACTTAAACCTGAATTAATACTACCTCCTGGTGAATCTATAAGTATTTCTATACTTTCTCTTTCAGAAATAGGAATATTAGATTTGTTATCTAAAGCAACAATTCTATCTAGATAATAAACTGTCTTGAAAGATATATCATTGTCTATTATTTCATTTATGAAAATGCGACGATCTCTAATTGCAGAGGTTAATTTCATCTCGTCTATAATTTTATCAGTTGGCATTAATATTTCCATATGTAATTACCTCATATATTTTATTTTTATTTATTTTACAATACAGTATTTAAAATATCTGTAATCCCAAGTTCTTTATCAATAATAAAACTCTGATTTTTCTTTTCTGTCTGGATATAACCTTTGTCATTAGACCACCTTGAAAAACCGCTAACGCATGGTAATCTTAACACTTCTAAATATCCTTGTTTCTCATATATCATACTTTGATGTAAATGGGCTAACATAAGAATTATATGTTCACAATTACTCCATTTATCTTTTGCTTCAGTAGTAATAATTTGCAAAGCATCTTTAACTTTAATATCATGAGAAAAAGTAAGCAATGTTTTACCAAATTCATAATATTTTCTAGGTAAAGGACTATCATCTACATAAACATAATCATTACCTCTATACCATGCTTTAACTGTTTGAATTACACCAAACATAGTATGTAAATCGTGATTAGAAGGCACTAGGATAACGTCTACAGGTGCAATATCAGTAAGCATATCAATTGCTCTAACAATTAATTCTGTAGCCTTATGTACTGCTTTAAACCACGATTCTGCATTATCTTGAGGAGTTCCGC
>Ga0209728_1001481_pt1 | contig 14223 bp, 20 predicted proteins | sample RifGroD1_FD_183997 | JGI IMG/M metagenome (GOLD analysis project Ga0209728, IMG submission 183997) | Groundwater microbial communities from Rifle, Colorado, USA - Groundwater D1 (SPAdes) (version 2) | ecosystem: Environmental > Aquatic > Deep subsurface > Groundwater | place: Rifle, Colorado... | reverse complement strand
TATTGCTATTTATTTATAGACCATAGCCAAGGGATAGTCGTTTGACCTTCAAGAGTATTTCTACTCAAGCTTGGCACTGGATTACCATCGTCTTAACACGTTAAGGCTTCCCAGTTAGCACTCAATTTAGCTATCATTTCCTATAGCTCCTAAACGTATTGAGTACACCCAACTCTGTTGGTTCACCATGTCATTCTCCATAATATTACTACTATGGACACCGAAGTTATTTTTACTATGCACTAACCAACTCTAATCTACTAACTTTCTAATGTAATCTCTTGATCTGCCAGTTATTTTACAAATAGATAGTTTAGATTTGCCCTTACTATACATTTCTAAAATATCTTTGTCTAACTTCGCCATTTCTATATCTCTATAGGGCTTAATTACACTATTTATATAAGAAGTAGAATGTCCTGTTAATTCAAATATCTTCATATAGGACAATCCTTGCCGATATAACTTAAATATATTAGAACGTCTAATATTACTATTGTATAAATTATCTAAACTATTGTTTTCATTTAGCTGACACAATGATAAAAATCTTTGATATTTTCTATCTAAAGATATGTGACTATCTTCATATAAAACAGTCAATAAATTTTCGGCAATTCGATTACCATGATAACCCAATGTATAAATTGGGACGTTGCATCTTTTATCTTGAACTAAAGATCCATTTTCTATGCCAAAAAAATCTTGTATTCCTTTCATCATTTTATAAGTCCCAATAAATTTTAAGGAGTAATCTGTATCGTGAGTTATTGATATGCATCCGTCACCATCCATAAATCCTCTTATAAAATGCTTGCGTAAGCTAATTGGGACAATTTCTTGTGTAGGGAGTAGACATTCTGTAGTTTTATTTGGATGAACCCCCTTACTTTCTAAATGTTCGCAGAATATTTTACTATTGATATCTAATCGTGAATATTTGGTATTCCAATTGTTTACACCATGTTTGACCTTGTACTCTGAATCTAAGATATTGTTGAGTTCTTCTATGATATATCCATCTTCTTCTTTTAATACCAAACAAAATGTTTTCACTCCGTTTGCACGAATATGTAAACAACCATCTGCATATATTAACCCCAACCAATAAGCCTTTTCTTCTGTATCAATAGTTTCAAAATAATTTTCATTCAATTTGTATTTTCTATATCCACTCAAATCAATCACCTCCCTTCAGATTATAATACAATTAGTTAGTTGGTTAGTTGGTTAGTTGGTTAGTTTGCATAGTAATTTTAATTTCTGTCTGGTCTTTCTGCACTCATGAACCTCCAATGAGGCATTTCTACTCCTTGTTCTAGGGGATTTACTTGAGTAATGCCTAATAGGTAATTGATAATATATCCATTAGCACTTCCCCTTCCAGGCCCAACAAATGATTCAGCTTCTTCCCAAATAATATCCACATTCTTTTGCATAGTATTTAGATATGCTCCCATTGGTTGGTGTTTAGCTTTACTTGCTCCTATAATTTCCTTGCATTCAATATTAATTCTTTCTAATACTTCATCTAATTTTTCTTTCGTAATTTCTCTTTCTGCTATTCCTTTAAATGTTTGAGTAATTAAATAAGTATGCTGACTCTCAATATCTTCATAAAGTTCTTTTATATATGGATAATTATTCAATATTTTTTGATTGACTGGATACCACTCTGACTTTTTAGGCAATTCCCTTAAAGGAATAATAGATTCAGCAAAAAAATCATATTCAATAATCTTATCTGCAATTTCTTTAGTATTTAAAATTGCTTTTTGAATGTCCTCAGTTTCTAAATAGTCCATATTCTTAAATATTTCGTCCACAGTAAAAAAATGAGTTGTGCTATAAAACATATCTACTTCACGATTGTTGTTTAAATCATCTTCTGAGGTTAAAAATGCTTTGTGAATCTCTCTATCTTTAGCAGTTAGATAGTGAGCGTCCGTTGTCACTATCCATTTAATATTGTATGCTTTTGCCACTTTTACTGCCATTTTATTAAAATCTATTTGCTCTTGTTGCAAAGAAGGTTGCAATTCGATATAAAAGTCTTCTCCAAATAAATCAAGACACCAGTTTAAAAAATCATCTAATTCATCTTTTATATGTTCTTGGGTCTCTTCATTTTCTTCCTGTAGGAGACTCAAAATTAAGTGTGGCAACATTCCTCCGAGACAGGCACTTGATGCTATCAGATGCCCTTTATTTTCTCCTAGAATGGATTCCATATCGCTATAGAACGTTGGCACTCTTTCTACACCTTTATAATTAAATAACCTTGTCCATGCTCTAGTAGATAATTCTCTCATTTGTTCATGACCCTCATTATCTTTGGCTAAAACTATAAAATGGTAGAATTTGGGTTTTTTTTCTTGATCCTTCATTTCTTCATACATTATTTCTTCGTCAACTAAATAAATTTCATTTCCTAGAATTGGTTTGAAGTCTTTATGTATTTTCTCTTTAGATTTCAATTCTTTGACTGTATTTAAAAACTTTATATGCCCAGAAAGTGCGTCATGATCCGTAATTGCCATAGCCCGATTACCTAACCCATCAACATGAAGAATCATATCTTTAATTTTATTAACTGAATCCCGAAAACGTAAATTACTATGCTCGTGATGTGTGTGTAAATGTACAAAATCCTCATCTAATATTGTCAATGCTCATTGCTCCTTCCTCATTAATTATACCATATAATATTATTTATTGCTAATTAGAATCTAAATTCTTTTTTCTTTGCTTACATTGAATGCAATTACTTCAATTTGTGGGAACTCCATTCCATTCCATTTATTGATTGAAAATTCTCCAATAATATCAAGTTTTACTTTATTATTCTTCTTAGATAATCCCTTATGATTCTTCATAATCATTTCATTATATAGATTTTCACTTGCAAATTTCTTAATAAATACTATTTTATTATTCCCTATTGTTTTTTCAAATCTTATTAAATTTCTTTTGTCTCCCAATAATTGAATATCTTCTACCTTTAATGAAACGTCTGTGATGGCAAAGATTGGCTTTTTTAATGTATTCCCCCAAATATCTACCCATTGACCTACTTGTAAAATATGTTTCTCCTTTAATCTTCCAATTGGAATTTCATAATCTACCATATATACATCTTCAATATCAACATCTTTAAACATTTCATTTAACTTATTTTGAGTCTCTTGAATCTTGGATTCTTTAATCTTAAACCCTCCTGCGTTTGGATGACCTCCAAGCATAATAAAGGTATCAATTTCTCTCAACACATCCATGAAAGATTCTATAGGGAATAAATCATAGCTTCTAAAACTGCCTCCAAATATTGCTTCTTCTTTTTCATCTTCAGTTTTTTTACCCATTTGCTTTAAGATAATTATTGGACGCTTATAAATGCTTGCTAATTTATTCGCAACCAACCCTGAAAAAGACTTCTCTAATATATCTGTAGCATTTATTATAATTACTTTATTATCATTTAGTTTTTGTATCTCAATTATTCCTGCTAATTCTTCCATTGATTTTTTAACTAGTTTATCTTGTCTTGCTTTAATATTGGTGGTTTCTCGGATCATACATTCTTGTAATGTTTGTATTATGATTTCTGGTTTAGGATCTTCTTTGTGTTTTCTTCTTGGTTGATATTCTTTTGTTTCTTTCTTCCCTAAAAAGGCGTTTATTAAATTCATCCTTTCTTCAGCATTTCCTATTCTTGTAACTGCATTGATAAAGGGAGCTATTTTCCATCCTATAAACTCAAAGTTAATATTTTCTCCTTCTAAAACTTTATTTTTTACCAAGAACTGTTTCATAAACTCATTATTTATTGATTTTAAACCTTCTATAGCCAAATGTCTCGTTTCATAATTTCTCAAGTCCATAGAATCTGCTATCATACCTATTGCTACTAAGTCTAGATAATTATCTGAGAAATTGAATCCGTATTTCTTATCATATTCTTTAATAAATTTATAGACCACTCCTGCACCAGATAATGTGATATTGGGGTATTGTCCATCTTGACAATTGATAACTACCGCATATGGATTATCTTCTTCTAACTCATGGTGATCAACAATTAATATATCTACATCTCTTGTTTCTACCAATTCTTTGCACTGTTTAATATCCGATGAACCTGCATCTGGCACAATCAATAAGTTAAAATTATATTCTTCAAGATTCTTTACTACAATTCCGTGTATTTTATTGTCATTCATTGAATGAGTAATTATTATATTTGGATTGATATTCAATATGTAATTATCTATAATTGCACCAGATGTTAATCCATCAACATCCACATCATCTATAATGTGTATTTTACTATTATTTTGAATATGCCAATGAAGCATATTAAGACCACGTATCATATTCTTCAAAAGCATCCCGTCATGTACAGCAGATGCATTGACATTCAACATCTCTTTTGGATTTTCTACGCCTCTATTTTTCAATAGAATATCCAACAATTCATTTTCGCTGATTAAATCATAATTTTTGTTCAAAACCTTGTATTTCAAAATTGTTTTCCTCTTTTCTTTATATTAATCTGTAATTTCAACTTCGTATTTATACATTGCGTCATATAATTTTTGTGGAATTATATTTTTATATTTGTCAGCTACCCGTTTGATTAGTCTTTCTTTATATTTCTTATACACATTAAAAGCTTCATTCGAAGTGTTGTAATTACCTAAAAATATTTTCTCCTTCCCATCTCTACATTGAGATTTATAATTATTTCTATCTTCGATATAAATTACTCCTATAGGATAATCTCCTCTTATTGAATCACATTTTATAAACAGAGTGTTTATTCTAGTGTTCACGAATACGCAAGTTTCAGGACTATATATTTTATTACCTTTCACTAAAATATCTTTATCGATGCCCATTGATTCATTAGGAATCTCATAATAATTATCTTCATACCAGTTGGCAAAGTTTTGGAAGTTATGCCATTCATCACAAACTGTACAGTCAATATAGGTTGGTTGGATTTTATGTTGATTGATGCCGTAACATCTTTGAATTATGCCGACCCATACTCTATATATACTCTTATTGTTTTTAGATGAATATTTCCCTTGTCCGATATATCCAATATTAGAAATTGTTTTATCAAATGGATTTGCTACCATCCCACTCTTAAATGACTGATATGTGCATATTGCGAAATAACCATTTTGAAATAAAACAGTAATATTAACATTGTTTGTGTATTTAACTATTGTCATTTTTGTACCATATGTATTAAAACCCACTTCCCCAGTTCTATCCAACGTATTTTTATTCATTTTTCCTCCTATTAAAATTCCTATTAAAATTATTCAGCCCACTCTTCTTCTATTTCAATGGAATCGTGTTTGCTTTTATATAATACACTAAAAATTTCTTTTCCTTGGTCAATGGGCGAATCTTTGTATCCTAACAAACCTTCAAAATCCAAAATAGCGTATACTGCGGTATAATTTGAAAAAGTTCTTACAATTTTTAAAATTGTTTTTCTATAATTTTCAAATTCTTTACTTTCTAAATTATCTAAATCATATTGTCTATCTAAAGCAATAATTACTTCATTTATGTCCAAGGAAAGTAGTAAGTCCCTTTGGTATAAACTTAAACTTGTTCCGCACAATGCAACACTAATGTTGTTTTCTTGACCAAAGTGACTACCGTATAACATAACTGATTTTTCGCTTTCAAATATTATAACTTTTTTTATTTTTCTAATGTTGTGTTGATTTTGAAATATTCCATAAAGGTTATAATTAATGGGGTATCGATAAGTGAGATTTTCAATAGTTATTGGTATATACTTCTTCCCCGAACTCACTTGGTGCTTTAGGAAGTTTCTTGCTCTTATACCTACTAAATTCCCATTGATATCAGTATGAGGAATTATACATTTGAATTGATTCATATAGAATTTTATTTGAAATATGTCAGCAATTTCATCTGTGATTCCTTCCTCATACCATGACATAGGCAAATAATTATCAAATATGTTTAATATGTATTTATTATAAGAAGGTAATTTTACCAATTGTTTTTCTTTTTTGTGAAGATGGAGTTTTAGAAATTTTAAATCATCATTTTCTACTTCTTTTTTTTGTAATCCTTTTTTCTTTTTACTAAAGTTAGTAATATTTTTAAATTTACAGAGATAAGCGAACGCTTCTGTGAAAGTGATATTATTGGTTGACATAATTAAATCATAAAGACTCATTGATCCGCACGAAGTATAGCAAACGAAGAATTTACTATCTATATAATAATAGAGTTTATGACTATCTCCTCCATGACAAACTGTTGAGAACTGCAATACATTATCATTGCTTTTGTCTTTTCTAGGACTTTCAGAACCTAAATCATTTAAAATATTAATAACATCTTCTGTTGTCACCAACTCCATTAATTCATCTCTGTCCATTATTAATCACTCGTTTCAATGACTTTATCTTCTAATTCAATTAATGTTTTATCTATGGATATTGGTTCATAGTCTCTATTTGTACAAAATAAATCAATAGTTTTCATATTCCCAAGATTTTGATAGCACCATATTTTTACCTCCTCAGTGATTTCTCCAAATCTATTTTTATATATAGTATAACAAACATTGGGAATTATAGTTTTATTTAATCCCTTTGCTTTTGGAATTAAAGGTTGAATAAAATCAAGTTCTTTTTTTGTCGGTGCAAATACAGTAATGCCAACATCGCATTTATTTGGCAATGACCTAGCACCCTTTACAGCTCTTTGATCTCTAAACCCATCTACTCTTGCTCCGTCTGTAGTTTGCGTGAATCCAAAAATAATAATATCATAATCTGTTGCTAGTGTTTTTGTATTAGAGGAAAGACTTAATAATACCTGATCTTCTCTAGCAGTCATTCCTTTAGTTAATTGAACATATTCAGCAGTTAATGCTATAGTTAATTCAAGATAATCAATAGCTAAAGCATCTAAACCTTCATTGATTTTATATCTGTCTACAGTGTTTCTTATGTATGCTAAATCATAATTGGGTTCATCCTCTAAGAATAATTTTGCATTCTTAACATATTCAATAGCTTTATCGACTCTTATTTCTTCTTCTTTTGTCAAGATGTTCTTCTTAATCTTGAACTCTTCTACACCACTAACAAATGCCCACATCATAGGTTCTAATTCTTCATAGATTTTCATTTCTGTTCCTATGTATAGTCCAACATTATTTTGTCCATTTGGATTGGGAACAAAATCGTTTTTGTCAAAATCCCATAAATGGGAACAACATATTAAAAGCAGTCTTTCTATAGCAACCCTAGTTTTTCCTTTTCCACTATCCCTTGTTTCAAGGAAAAAACCACCTTTTAATGCACCTCTAGTAAGTGTATTTAAATATTTACTTTCTAATCCATACCCATAACAGGGGGATTCTTTCATTTTTACTCGCAATTCATCTGCATAATCTCCAGCTTTTCTGCGTTTTGTTGAATCTCTTATTAAGAACTTTTCTTTGACGTTAAAGTTTTTTCTATCAAAATGTTGTTGAACCTCACTTAATGTCATAGATTCAAATTTTTCTTGTTGTTGTTTGATGATTATATGATCTATCTCATCCATGTCTAACATACCAGATACATCCGTACCTTCTGTCATATAACTTCTAAGTAATGATAATTTTCTTAATTTATTATAGTAATAATCATAATTTGAATTGTTGCCATCTTCATATATTTGAGATAACCATTCAACATTCTTTTCACTCTCAAAAACTACCTTGTATGACTTAGGATCATTTGTATTTAAGTATGTCTCTATATCTGCTATTTTTACTTCATTTAATCCCTGAAGTGATAAATTATACACACAAGTATGAATTAATTGATGAAGTCCATGAGGAAAGTCATCGGAATTCAATGCATATTTTTTATCTTTCAATAAATTGGGACTTTTCATTATGCAACCCAATACCTGACAAGAGGTTCTTTTATCATGATATTTTTCGATTTGTTTCTTAGTTATCTTCATCCTGTTCCTCCTCCCAGTTAAAATTCAATGGTAAAGGGTTTTTAGGAATTGATATTTTATCAGCAATCTTAGTTTTTATTTGGACTGATTTCTCTCCTCCTTTAAACTCTTCTGCAAAATCTTGAAGATTAAACATCTTACTATAATGTTTCTTTGCTTTATCATAGAAATAAGGAATGATTCCCAACCCAGTATCTTCCAATACATCATTCTCTAAAATCTTGTAATAATATTGTAGAGTATAATACATGCCAATATTGGTATACTCATATTCTGCTCTATAGTTTTTCATTTGTTGAAACATCATTCCTGTAGGCTTATCAATACTATATAATTTACATATGTATTCAAAGAGTAGATCCCAATCATTTTTATATAAGGCAGATTCTTCTTCTTTCGTTTCTAAACAGATTTTACAATATCTTTTATTGCTTTTAACAGTTGTTTCTTCTTTTGGAAAGAATTCTTCACAAACAACACATTTTAACTTTTTTTGTGGTTTATCTTTTATAATTTTTGTTGCCATATAATCACCTCTATTTTAAATGGAGAGTAGATAACTACTCCCCATTATTAATTGATGCTATTCCTATACTTCTTCTAACTTAGATTCGATATCATCTCTAATACAAATTAAAGCTTCAAATTGCTTGGCAGTTGCTTCTCCTACTCTTCCATCTTTCCCAAGATGTTCTTCAACAATTTGAACATAATCATCCACCATATCTAATTCATCTAATTTTGCATACATTTCTTTAATTTCTTCAACTACACTTTCAAATGTTTCTTCAACTTTACCATAGATTTTTTGTTGTTCTTCAAAACTAACTCCAGTATATCCTTCTGCTTCATTTTGCCTTTTGATACCCTCAATAACTGTTTTTTCTAAGTTTTCTGCTGAGAATTCTTCAATGTATGTATCCATATATGTAAACCTACTTCTGGCAAAATAATCATCTGTTTCAGCTAAATAAGCTGAAGAAGGAATAACTTTTCCTTTGTCATCAACCCCATTAGATTCTAAATAACACACTATATCGGCATTATCTCTAATAGGTTTGATATTTCTTTCATCACCATCAATAACGTATTTATCTTTCTTTTTATCTAATTTTGCGTGACCTAAGAACGCAATAGTATATCCTAAACTAATTATTCCATCAACCCAAGTCCAAACTAAAGCATCATATTCTTCCCAACATCCATATCCACCATTAGCTTTGCCAATTGAATCAACATCATATTTTGCACAAAGATAGTTTTTAACATATGTTCCTATTCTTTCAATACCATCTACTACCACAGTAATCTGTTCACCACTTTGCAATAATTGAACAAATTCTTTACCAGCTAATTTTTTACCGTTTTTCTTCAAGTCACTCCAATTAGATGTTTTTAATGCAATAGCTCCATTAGTTGCATTAAGTCCTTTTTCAACTGGCAAAAAGATGGGATTTTTAAACTTTGCAGATTGGGACGTTTTGCCCACATTATTTCCACCATAAAGTACGATTACCTTCCCTCTTAAATCAGCAGAAACATGACTAACTTGAACATCACCTTTGAAGTTCTTTTGTAATAATTCTTGTAGTTTATCTGATATTGCCATTAATAAATTTCCCCCTAATATTTTATTATTGTATTATTAATTATTACATTAAATAAGAGAAGGGGATTTCTCCCCTATTACCGATTAAAACTTGGGCCTTTCGCGTTTAGTAGTTGTACCTGCACTTGTATTTGATCCTTTGTTGCCCATGCCTTTGCCTTTTTTATTGTCTTTGCCTTCAGTAACTTCTTTATTTTTCTCTTCTTCGATTGCAACATCCCGTTCAATTTTTGCTTGCTTGATTAATTCCATATCAAATTCTTTTTCTTCGTCTTCTTGAATTTCTGCACCGTCAATAATTAATTCATTAATATATTCTCTATGTTCCTCTATTTTGGCCTTTCCTAAACCTCCACCTTTTGTAGTTGTAGTAATAATGGACTTATAATTGATTTTACCCCATACATCAATTGTCATTCCTTCTTCAACTTGACTAAGAATTTCTTCGCCAAAGTCAAATTCTTCTCCATCATCACCAACAATGATCCCTGCAATAACTTCCATAGGAATAACTTTCCCACCATAAACGGGTGTCCATCCACTAATAATAGTTCTTCCTGTTGGTTCATCTTGCTTTAATTCTTCCTTAACAGAGGTCACAAACATTTCAACATCGAATCTTGCTTTATAGTCTTCTGGTTTAATTGAAGAATCAACTATAACATTGCCAAAACCTAAGTCAACATTTACTTTGGTTTTTACTTCCTCAGTCTCTTTAATCTTAAAAATATCTTCGTTAAAACGAGGAGTAAATTCTTTTTGTCCTTGTATCCGTACTTTTGCTACATTTTCGCGATCTTCATCATTTTTACAGGACGCTAGAGTCAACAAATCTTCATTGATGAATTTTTGTAGTGTCTCAAACCCTTTTTTTGTAGTACCTTTTTTATTTTTTTCTGCTACAAAAACTTTAATTTCAATTTCTGAAAAATCACCAGTATTAACAACCAAAGATCCATTGATATAACTACCTTCTTTATTTTTACCTAAGTTCAACTTTTGTTCCTTAACTTCTCCAATCAAAGTAATGTCATTAATCGCTTGTCGTAATTCACTATTATTTTCATTGTTTTCCATATGTATAATTCCTTCTTTCAGTTATATTTATTTATTACTATAATGATCTTTTAAAATATAATTGAATTAGGTGGTGGGACTCCCCTACAAATTGGTGTCAGTCCAAACGATGTCATCTTGATAAGCATCAACCCTTTCTATTTATTCCTTATCTAATAAGTATAACATATTCCCAACAACAATGAAAATATTTTATTTGTTACTTTTTACCAACAAATTATCCTTCGAAATTTTTATTTCGAGGGATTTACTTATTTGAAAAACGTGGCATGAGCGAGTAAATCGAAGCATGAGAGAGTTGTGTTTTTAGTTTTTACTCAAAAATCAATATTTTACAAAGCAAATTGACTCAATTTTCCCCTTAATTCCAAATGTGAATTAATCTTTGCCTCTGCTTCGCTCTTAACCTGTTGTGTATTAGCTAATTCTAATTCCAACGAATCAATTTTCGCTTGACTCTTTTCCTTAGACTGATTCAACATCTCATTTGCTTTGTCGATCTCTTGAACTGCAAGATTAAACATACTGACCGCATTTGCTACTACTCCTACTGCTTTTTCAATCATCATGGAAGGTGTTAACACTACATTTCTTTTTAAAATTGGCATTTATAATTCCCACTTTCATTGTTTTATTTTTATACAACAATTGATTCAATGTCAACCTTATTAAAATCTAACCATTCTACATAACTATCTGACATTTTTCCTAATACGTATCCAGTATTTCTTGTCTGTGCTATCATACTATTTAAATCCAACTTCACTAATCTTGAAGTAGTAACTTCTGAACCATCTGGGAACCTACATTTTTCATCATCATATATTTCACCTTCTAATCTTTTGGCCTGAAGTTCTGGTGCTTTAAATGGATCAAAATCACTAATGACGCTCCAATTTTCTAATCTTGGCATTTAACCTAACTCCTTTCCACAACCTGATAAATATCTCCATTAAGTTGTTTGCTTATTCCAAATAAATCCATGCTATGCAAATCAATTTGAACATTGTAATAACCATTCTCTTCACTCATAATAACTCTATAAGTATCTTTTCTGAATGATTCAAAATCTTGCAAAAACCTAACTTTTCGCATTTATTACCTCTTTCTTATTTATTGAATAATATATTGTATGCAAACACTATAACTGGTGAATTTAATAATGCAATTGCGAATCTATCACCGGATGCTCTTTTACTAAAAACAACTATTAAGGTAGATAATGCAGTAACTATAAAAGTATACCATGCTAAATATGTAATCATTTTATATTTCCTCCTCTTCCATTACCAATTCTTTCAGCGCGATAAAAGCAACATTGTTAGCCATTACGCCACCTTCACATTCATAACCACAGAATTCTAATTGTTCAATTGCTTTCTTTGGATTTTCCTTATATTCATTAATCATTTTTCGCGATGTTAACTCCATGTTTTCACCTCCCTTACAAGTTCCAATTCCATCATGTTCCCAACCCTTTGGACTCCCCAATGTACAATCAACACAAGAAGGTTCGTTAACTTTTTCACTATGAGTACAATTAGCACAAGTTTTAATTATTGTAGTCATCACATCCTCCTACATCTTATATTTTTATTTTGTGTGTCTCACACTCTTTAATAATATCATTTAATCTATCAATTCGCGTTTGAACTAATACATTATAAACCTCAATACATTCTTCATATGTATTTGCATAGTGTCTAGAGTATACATCTACTACTTTACTTTTAACCAATTCACCTTTTTTATTAATTGGAGCAAATACCCCAACTACTATATTTAGGTTTATCGATTTTTGTTTTATACTTATCTAAAATCATTCCTTGTATTGGTAATTGCTTCAAATGAGAATAATCATAATTATTATCTTCATTATATGCACATGCCCAAACTATACTTTCATGAATTAAACTTTTTATATCTAATTCCATAATATTTTTGCCTCCTTTCAAAACAATGTCCTTATACCAGTATACCACGTTTGATAGTTTGTGTCAAATAATTATTTTATGATTTAGTACACTTAACGCTTCCTCCTGCGTCAATATCACCTGATACCTTCCCGCACCTTATAGAACCTCCCACATCTACATTGCCACCAACATCACCACAATCTAATGATCCACCTACGTCTACATTTCCTTGAACATTTCCATTAATTTCAGCACTTCCATCACATTTTAAAGATGCCAAATCACCTTCAAATTTAATGTTTACATCACCTGATAAACCAGATAAAGCAATTTTACCATCAACATATACAGTGCCATTTACAACTGAAATATTATTGCCACTTGTTTGAATTTTAGTTCCGTTAATAATTATTGTACTCAATTTTATTTCCTCCTATTATTTACCAAGGCAAATGAATGACTTAAGGGATTTGTGAAACCCTCAAACCCTACTCCCATGCGGTTTTCATAAATTCACGAATCCACGTTTTACTTCTTTCTAAACTATAAATATCTTCTAGTTTTGTTGGAGACATGTAGCAATTCAATAAAATTAAATTTCCATTTCTAGTAGATGTATTTTCTATATCTGCCAATTACCATATAAAGATTTAAAATATTCTACGTCTAAATCATAAAAACTAATATCTGCTACATCTTTATATGAAAATCCAGAACTCATATGTATCTCCTTTCTAAATCACACTTAAATATTCATTAAACAACTTAATAAGTTATTTTTCAAATTCTCTTTCATCAATACCATCAAAACTACTCATAAATGATTCATATTTATCTCCCATTATTGCTTGAATTTGATTTGGTTTATATTCGTATGCTTCAGCTAATATCCCTGCAATTGCAGTTAGAATTATTTTATTTTTATCCATTATTACTCACCTTCTTCCTATAAATTGATTTAGCGAACAAATTTTCTTTTACTATTCCTAATTGCTAAATAACCAACAATCCCAAATCCAATTAAAATTTTAGCTTGAAGAGTAGTCCAAGTATAATCACCATTATGATAATTATATATTACTCCAAATGTCATCAGTCCTGCTCCAAGTGCTAAAAATAGATTTGTCTTTTTCATTGTAAAACAACTCCTTTACTTTTATTTAAGTCCTTGGAAATGGAATTTTGCTAGGATAATAATTTTTCTTGTTCTTCAAGCCATTTTATACAATCTATTGCAATAATACATACATTGTTTTCATCTCTAATTACTTTGTCTTGCTTATGTATTTCACAATTAAGACATGAACCATACCAATTATTAAACTTGGTATGCGGTATCTTAAGACAATTAATCATCTCTTTAGTCAAATCCATTAACAATTCTCCTTTAAACAATTATTATATTATTAAGCAAATTTACTAAAAACCTTCTCTAACTCTTTACCCATTGCTTCTCCCATGGTAGTTCCAAGAGCATCTAATTGTTCTTGAGTCTTTGAAACATTAATTCTAACTTCTTTCTCCAAAATATCACAGATATCTACAGATGCACTGATATGATAAATTGCACCAGTTTGTTTTTGCTCTTTTGTGTATCCT
>Ga0209728_1001480_pt1 | contig 14224 bp, 35 predicted proteins | sample RifGroD1_FD_183997 | JGI IMG/M metagenome (GOLD analysis project Ga0209728, IMG submission 183997) | Groundwater microbial communities from Rifle, Colorado, USA - Groundwater D1 (SPAdes) (version 2) | ecosystem: Environmental > Aquatic > Deep subsurface > Groundwater | place: Rifle, Colorado... | reverse complement strand
CTTTACTATCTAGATTTTCAACACAAGCATTATATAATCTTTCTAAAACTTTTAATGCTCCTTTATAGTCTCCCCATCCATTTTCAGGATTCATATCTTCATAATGCTTTGGGTTACTTTTCATTTTGAAAATTGAATTTTTAAGTAATGGTAAACAATCTTTCGCTGATTTGCCATATAATTCATATAAACCATCACCACCAATTGCATCTCTAAACATACTAGCAACATTATAAGTATAATTATCGTCATATACTTCTTTTTCATCACAGTTAACTAAATTAATATCATAACTCATCTTAAATTCCTCCTTCTACTAACTCCACAATAAATAATACTCTTCTAAATCATCATTTGTCAAATATCTGCAATTTTCATCAAATCAATATAAGAAACTTTCAAATGTAATGCCAATTTCCTCAAAATTAATGGTGAAGGACTGAATCTTATGCCTGACTAAATCCTTGATATTTCAGCATTGCCACAACCAGATAATTCAGCTAGTTCTCTTTGAGTTAGATTATTCTGTTCTCTGAGTGATTTTAAAGTTTCTGATAGAGTTTTCATTTTTGTTAATTATCCTTCCATTGATTTGCTATTTCAACTGCCTACCGCCTAGAAATGCAAGCATTTTCCATGTTTCCTTTTCTTGCTTATAATACTCCTCCTGCGTTTTGTTGTATTTTTCACACCACTCTTGAATAAATCTTGAATCATATGTTTCAATCACCATTTCTTTGTCCTTCATAATTAAAAATCTCCTTCCTAAAATCTAAAATCTTTTATTCTCAAAGAAGAATATCCAATAAGGAAATCCGTTTGAAACATTGCATCCTTCCATTATCATAGTCAATTTAACTTCCTTATCATAATATAAACTCAAGAATCTTTCAATATCACTTGGAGTTCTATTATAGAAAATCTGACCCTTATTTCCCCACACTTCCATAACGCACTCATTATATTTATCCCAATCCCAATGTAGAAGTCTATCAGAATATACGCAATCACCTTTATCTTTACTGTAATCACCTTTCCAAGTAACATAAGCATCGTAACTGTAAGGAAATTTTTCTTTGGTTCTTTCTACTGGTTTACCATCCATATCAACTTTACCATGATTATTACCATAATAAACATTTCCTTCATAATCTATGCTAACAATATTGTCATTATCTTTATTCATTTTAAAAATCATCCTTCCACATATTATTACTTGTTCCCTCTTTATAATCCATAGTTAACCACATTAATTTAGTCGCTAAAATTTCATGATCCATCTCTGAATGATTGCTACTTTTGAATTGAGTATAGATAATGTCAATTTCTTGAAGATATTCATTTTCTGTCATTTAAATTAAACCTCCTCGTAATGATTAAAATTGTTAATTCATATTAATTCAAAATCATCTGCTACCACCCACTTATAACCAAAATCCCAAATTAAATATCTACCAATTTCATATGATCGACTAATCCATCTACTGAACCCTTCACCACTAACTCCATGAACTTCATATATTTTATCATTATATTTATTCCTAACTTTCATATAATCCACTTCCTTTCTAGATAAATGAGTCTTTTATTTACTAAAAATATTCCCATATGCCATTGCAAAACCAACCAATAGTATTAAAAGAAAAATCCATCTTGTCTTAATTAATTCATCTGGCGATTTAATTCTCATTAGGTTTTCTCCTTTCTTAACCATACAAATTTCCTGATTTATTCTACTACTTCAATTTTATACTTTTCTTTGTTTGGTATATCATTTTCAAATACTTGTTCCCTAACATACCAAAATAACAAATATTTACTGCCATCGTGATTATTAATCATAAATGCTGATGGAAGATATTCTATATATCCATCAATCATTAATTTATTGCCTTCTCTCCTATCATATATTTTAATATGTTGCCCTTCTGCTAGTTCAATGTCATTATCAGATTTATATCCTACTAATTTCATTTAATTTTCCTCCTTAAAACTTAGGTTCATATTTTACTGCTTTTTGTTCATAAGTATATTCTGTTTTGCCACATTTCTTACAAGCTCTACTCCATCTTTGTTTCGAAGCATCTCTAAATGAAGTTTTAGGCCACATATGAATTCCTTGTGTTTCATATTCTCCTGTTAAATACTCTTCCCTAAATTTTTCAGGATCATATTTAACTTCACTCCATTGATGACTACAGTTTCTTTCTAAATTTTCTTGGTTAGTCTTAGCATCTTTTAATTGCTGTTCTAGTCTTTTAATATCTTCATAACTCATTTTAATTCCTTCTTTCTTTTTTTAGTTTAAATACGATCAAATCTATCTTTTAAAGTACGTATTAACGTTAATTCTACCTGCATAGATATCATCTAATTCCATCTTTGATTTATAAGTTCCAGTATGTTCTTTTAAACTGTAAATATAACCAGTTGACATTAATTCTGGGATGTAATCATTAAGTTTTACTTTGAACTCATCTAATTCTAAGTCCTCAACACTATCCATCCAATGTCTAGCATTAGTAGATGTTAACCAAATTGAAAAGATTTCTAGTTTATCAACTTCCACACCATCGACAGTTATGATGATTTTATCAATTATTTCTTCAATATATTTATCATGTTCATGCTTTCTAGCACTGTGACCCAAATACCCTGCAATAACTCCTGAAGAAATATAGTCTATAGTTGTTTTGGTTAACGCTTTGTTTAGACTACCTTTATAATCTTCTGCTGTCATTTCTTCATATTTCTTACAATATATAAACCCTTCCTCTTTGCGTCTTATGTTTTTAATTGCTTCTTGTTTATCCCAGTATTTTTTACCATCCTCGGAAATACCTTTAGTAAATAGTTCTTCAGCTTTAATTCTGTTTTTATTGTGTTCATATGAAGTCAAGTAAATTAATCTAATGGATAACTCAGAATCAATATGAGCTTCCTTAATGTCAAATCCATTACTTTTGATAAATTCTTTTGCTTTTTCATGTGTATCGAATTCTGCATATCCATTAAAATCTTTTGAAGAATAAGTATTTTTACTTGCATTATGAACAGAAATAATAACTACTGTTTTCATTTTTAAAACTCCTTTAACCTTGCTCCCTTAGAGCTAACAGGCAATAATTACTATTATTGAATTGATTTTTTCATATCTTCTAAAGCTTCATTCATTCCACAATCAGAACATATACGAGTTTGATTATCCCTTCTACTTAAAGCTCCTGCCACATCTTGAAATTTAGCTCCACATATGGGACACACAGTGCCTTCTGCAAGTCTAAACAATAACATAGGAGTATCTACTGTTCTTCCTGTTCTAATCGCCCACAATGCCTTGTCTTCAGTGTAATTGTCTGAATCAGGATAGTCTGGATTATTAGATTCAATAATAATTTCTCTAGTAATTTTAACACTTTGAAGAAAGTTTTTTAAAGTTGTTGGCCTCCAAGTTTTCTCTTCATGATTTTTCATTTCAATTTTCATATTTTTTGCAAAACCTAACATAATAACATTCTCCTCTTACTGCTCACCCTTTTACTGTTGAGTCAGTTTAAAATTCATATGCCTTCCACTCAGGATATCGCACATTTTCCTTTTTAACAATACCTAAATGATTATCTTCAAGACGTTGAATTACTAATCTTTCATTGACTGTTTCACCCAATACATAACAAATATCCATATTCCAAAATCCTTGTTGGTGTAAATTACGAGCTACTTTTACAACCAAATAATTCTTCATATCTTTTAGATTCTTACCAATAATCTTTACATCTTCCATTATTTCAATTATTGATGTAGTTTCTCTTCTTTGGATTGATTTTTTGATATTATCTTCTAATGACTTTGACATTTAATCAACCACCTTTTATTTTCTACCATATAAAATCGTGCTTTTATCGTTCTCTACCTATAATCATATTTGAACAAGAACGTTTTAATAGGTTATAGTAACCAACCAATATATCAAAATCCCTATCTGATATTGTTTCTCTAATAATATTTCTAACTTTTCTTAATTGGACTTCATAATCTTCCTCTGTTTGGAATTTTGTTACCCAAACTCCTTCTTCATTTAGAAATTGATCTTCAATGTCCATTCATTAAAACTCCTTTCATAATCCCATGTAATAGTATTTTTATAAATTTCCAGAGTTTTCGGTTTATCAATTTTAACTACAGTATCCCCCACTTCATATTTTGCTTTAATATCAAGGCCAACTATTTTCTTAAAAATTTTTCTCTGATTTTTAGATACCCTAAATAAATCTAATTATTCTTGAGTAATTTCTTTGATCTTTTCCATAATAAAATCAAACTCCTTTTACCTGTTTTCTTTCAAATCATGGTATTTAAACTTAACATAATTCTCTCAAAGGACAATTATTCATTTGTTCCTCCCAATTTTTAAATTCAATATAACAATTATCTTCATCCTTTTGAAGATCGCACATATCCGTTACATAATCTCTCAGTGGGCATTGTAAGCAATGTTTTTCTTTTTCGAATTTAATTTCTACTGAATAAATTTTCATAAATTTAACTCCTTCCAGTCTTAACAAAACAAATATAGTTTATGATTACATCCTGAATAGTCTTTTGTTGAAGTGCTTCATTGACTAATTCATGTATTTCCTCATCTGTAATTTTAGGATATATTTCTTTTACTTCTTTAAAAACATAGTCAAACATATCAATTCTCCCTTTCAACCTAACTCAGACTTATGTTCAATAATATACCATTCATAATGTTTTATAGCATCTTCCCATGCCTCTTTAGGAGTCTTTGCCCAACCATGTCCTGAATTACACCAAGCGTTTTTATGCCATCTTAACAATACCCAACTATAAGGTTTGTTGGGATTATCCCAAGGATGAGGAGTCATACTAACTTCAATATGCAATTCATTATTCATTTTTATCAACCTTTCTTAAAATCATCTTTTATTTCAACCTAAAAATCAATTTATCTCCACTATCCTCAACCATAACAATATCATCTTTTTGATTGACATATTGCCTGATTTCATTAAAAATATCCTCGGTAACCATAATATTAATATTTCCCCACTCCCTAGACCACATTTGATTTTTCTTAACCGTAAGAGTAAATTTCTTATTAGTTACAGGACTTTCAAGCCATTCAAGTATTGATGTTGATTCTTCGCTCATGTTCTTCCATATTAATTTTTTTCATTGACTTACCTCCTTTATTCTCCATAAAATATTTCCACTATATCATCAAAAAGGATATCTTGCTTACCTAGTTCAGTTTTCAAAACAAATCCATGTCCATACATCAGATTTTCAATGACTTCTCCTATATAATTACCATTCTCAGTTATTACTTTAATTCTAGTTTCATTAAATACAGCAACAATTTTAGATGTAGTTTCCGATTTAAAAACTAAAGACCTAACCATTTGCATATGAGTCGGTTTCATAATAATTTTACTCCTTTAAATTGCTTGCCCTTTGTCAAGTCAATTATACTAAATTTCTTTCAAGTTTAATATTAACTTCCCAAGGAATTACTCCTCCAACCTTTTCATTTAAAGCCTCATAAATTGCTTTGGATATAGGAGATTGAAAAACTCTTGCTTTTTGAAGATCATTAGTCCATTTGGTAGATGTTATACAACCTATTTTAACTTCTTGTCTAGTAACCTCATGTCCTTGTAAGTAGACAAGGAATTCACCTGAAATGTTTTGATATATGATTTGACTCATAAATTTTAATTCCTTTCAATAATGTAGTATAAAATTAGACTTTCAAGCTATTAATTCCACTTAAAATTACCATTGTTAATAGTTTCAAATCCATCCTTAATTACATCTAAAAACGCTTTATACATTTGTTCTTGGATAATCTTAAGTATTTCATCTCTGAAGTTTTCAGCTTGCCATATTCTGTCTTCGTATTTTTCAAAGTTTTCTTGCATAATTTCTATACATTCACTTTGTCCAATTTGTACATGACGAGTCACTTGTAAATATCCACCACCATTAAAATTTTCAATATATTCTTTTAAATCTTCAGAGGAATCCATTGATATACCTAAATAGTTTGAAACAGCATCTTGATCTTCGGATTTAAATATAATACATTCGTCACCATCATATTTAAATCTATGATAACCTACCTCAAATAATTTTATAGTTCTGTTGAAAATTTCTTCTCCTAATCTTTCACTTAAATAAAATATCTTTAACATTCTAAATTTCCCCTTTCAACTCTTCTAAATTAATTCCATAATATCAAAACCATAATGCACAGCTAATCTCAAAGCGTCTTCAAAGATTGGAATAGTTGGATTGGCTTTATTGAACCAACTCTTTACCTTTTCTTCCTTGTGCCCTAAATCCTTTACAATATCTACATTCCCAAAGTTATGAGTTTTCTTAATTTCTTGAAGATTGGTCTTAATGATCTGCCTGTCAGTGGAATTATACTTTTGCATGATATTAAGTAATTCCGATTGTGTGTATGTGTTTTTGTCTTTCATTGCTGTGGTAACTCCTTTCTATTTGATAGTCTTAGTTTATCATATAAATTAGGGTATTGTCAAGACTATTTAGAGACAAATAAAAAATATTATTTTTATGTTTAGTGGGGGTTTAAAATTTCACTTTTATTGGATAGACAACTAACCAACGCATCATATCAGTATTTAGAAACGTTGGTTGGAAAAACAGAACAGATTATTTCAATGTTTTATTCTTAATACAATCATATACATAAAGTATTGTAAAACAACCAAGTCCTATTAGACTAGCAACAATACCCGTGCTATTGTCATTAGTTACATGAATACCCAAAGAATATGCGTTTACAGTTATCACTACAACTTCTAAATGTCTTAACATATATAAATCTCCTTTCAACTATTTTATATTATTATTTCGTATCAACCAACTCATACTCACACATTGTTCTGGCGTAATCACTGACCCATCCGAAATAATCAATCTTTCTAATATTCCTGACCTTAGAACACGATTCATAAGGTATGAATAACTCATCTGGTTTTAACTCTTTGTTTTTAATTTCTCCAAAAGTAGTTTTCTTTAGATCATACCACTTTTTATTTATGGGTATGCCGTACACAAAAACTATAGCATCATCATCTATCTCACCTACCCATAAAAATAGTTTATTTTGTATATCTTCAGGAAGATGATTTAAAAACATTTTATTCTCTACTCCTTGGATAAAAGCATACACTCCATATTCACAATCAGGGAATAATTCTTCTGTTGAATAACTTTTGTGTAATGTTTGATTTTGTGGATTGAATCCATCTAAAGAAAATCTGCTAATCAACATAAATTATTCCCTCCTTTGAATGTATTAGTTCATAGGGAAGAAAATAAAAATGGTTTTCTTCCCTATTTTAATCTAACCGATTTTAATTAAACTAGTATCTATATCTTTCTTTTTAGGTTTTATATCTATGCGTTCAATTATATTTCGTTTATTGTCTACAGTCCACAATTCAAAGTGATATGTAGTCAATCCTTCATTTCTTTTTCTTAATATTCTATACGGAGGTTTGTCTCCTATGTAATCTTTATATCCTTCTATAACCCACCAATTAATAAATTCTAATTTTTCTTCGGTAAAGAAATTTTGCTTTCTGAACCATTCTTCCATTGGGAAGATCCATTTTCTATCATTACAGCTCCTACATGATGGTAAGGCATTGCTTAAATCGTTAGCACCCTCATGATCTGCATGGTCTTTATGTAATTTTTGTTTATACAATTTAAGATGTTCTTCTTCAGTAATTCCACAATATGCACACTTATAGTTAAATATCTCTAGTTCTTTTTGCCATTCTGCTGTAGTGATATCATGATCTCTATGATTTTTATTATACTCTTTATATTTTTCTTTTACATAATCTCGTTGTTGATAATCAGAATAATATTCTTGCCAAAGTTCTACTTTATCTATTCTCCATTTTTTATGAATAGTATTTCTTAATTCTTTAACTTCTGGCCTTTGTGATCTTTCTCTTTCTGTGTCAATATTTTCGTAGTAATGTATTGTTGCTCTTTTTTGATTACACGTTCTACAAGCAGGAGTAAACCCCATTTCCGGCTTATTTTTATTCATCATATAATAATTGTCTAAATTTTCTTCCTTCCATTCGAGACATTTTGTGCATCTTCTTTCAGTTTTTCCGTTATCGTTTATTCTACGATTTAATCTAAATTGTTCATGGGTATCTATACCTTTAACACTCAATTAAACTATCCTCCATTTTTTTTATTTTAGATAATTATTTATTAATAATATACAAGCAATTTAACCACATCCTTTCAATTGCATGTTTTAAAGGTATTAACTTATAGAATTTTTTGCTCTGATTAAATATTCTTTGGCCTTCTCTACACTCCATGCATGAATACTCCTGCCACTATCACCATATTTACCAAAACCTCTTGTAACATCCTCAGACTTAAACATCTCTTTAAATACTTTATAGTTTTCTAACCACTCAATATTGATAACTCTTTTTCTCCATCCAATTTTAATGTCACCATCTGGAGTTGATACAATAAACCAAGATGCGCATTTTTCACAAGGGCAGTATGCGTTTGGGATTGCATTAAATATTAATTCGTCTGATTCATAAACACTCTTAAAAACATCTTTAAACTCTTTCAATTGTTTTCTGTTGTTGTGAACCTTTAAGCAATCTTTATGGTATGGTATTTGTTTATAATCTCTTTGTTCGATGGTTACATAATCTGTAATGTTGTCTATTGTCCATTTGTTTCCACACTCAGGACAAATATCATCTTGATCTGGTATATTTTTAAATGTTCCTGACCACATTTTACAATAACGACCAAAGGTAATTGCACTTACAGTTCCATTTTTAACTTCAGAAGGAGTATCTTCAATAAATTCTTGTTTAGATAAAAACATTGTCTGCCCAAATTGATCAAATTTTAAAGTACTTTTCCATACAAATTCATTTAATTTTATATTTTTCTTACTTTTGGCTATATACCTAATATCCATAATACGATGTAAAGTTTCTAAATTTGTGATATAGGAATTTATCCCATGAACAGTATTAAAGATTGATTCATCCAATTCAAGTTCTTTCTTTTTATATTCTACCTCAACATACACTCTAGCATAATGATTACCATTAGAATACTTCATAAAAGTTTCATAAGGGAAATAAGGACTACCATCATAGGAAAACATATCAGGAATTATCTCTTGTCCGATATTTGCTATTTTGCATTTGATACTGTCTTGTTCGGCATATTCATTAAGATTTAAATGTACTCTATCACCAAACTTCGAAGATATACTAGTTTCTAATCTTTGAATTTCTAACATTTTATTTTCCTTCTTTCATTATTGAATTTTTATCATTTAAAACACTAGTTTGATTCTATGACCAATTAGCTTCTAAAAGTTCTTTGGCTTGATTACACTCTTTTTCATAATCAAAAATAGTCCACATTGCAATATTATGATAATTTGGAAATAGTCCTTTACCATGTAGTTTAGAATAAATACTATTGTGGAAAAATAATGTTTTCTTTAAGATATGACACTTGACGCATTTAAAACTATCTCCAACCTCTTCAAATCCTACAATATATTTTCTGCTATCATTCAAAATAATTTCTTTCTTAATCATTATTATACCTTCCTCCTCTTTCCTATTCCCAACAAATACCAGTTTTATTTTATTTTATTTGTTTATAACATCAAAATTCCAATGTTAAATTATATCTAGTGTATTGCTATTAGGTAATACCTGCACTTCTAGCTAAGATTTTAATCATATGTTTAATTATATAAATACCTCCTTTTAATTTTATTCATCTCTCAAATCCATTTTCTGAATAGTAAATTTTTCGTTATTCCCATAGGTGATTATTCGTTTTTGATCTGCCAGTTTTTTTGATGAATAAATTACATTTCCAACTAAAATATTCCCACATTCTTCTTCATTTTCCCAATAGCAAAATATTCCGTAAAAATCCATAATATAAACTCCTTTCAATAATAAATTACACCTGTTCAATATAAGATTGCACATTTATTTGAGATATAATTTGGTCTATTATTAATCTTTCTCTCAATCCCCAATCCTTCTCTAATTCTTCTAAGGTGTGATCAGTATTAATAAAAATCGCGTGTCCAGCTCCAAATATATAAACTTCACATTCAAATGTATTCATACAATAATCTCCTTTTTATTACCTTATTATATAACTTGTTGGCAATTTGTCAAAATATTTATAACAATAAAATTTAATTAACATTAGGTTTCTTTTTACCTTTTAATCTAAAATACCTATCCCTAAATTTCTACTACAACATGAACAAATATATGTTGGATTTGGACACATTGGTTGACTGCTTCCTGTCATATATGCCGTCCTTAATTATATTTTGCCCTAATGACTCCATATATAGTAGGATATAAACCTGTTATATATGGTTTATATCCTCTTAGAAAGCATATGTCGAATGCCCTATTTCACTTCCCTATAGAAATCAAAATTATCTACATCTTCAAAATTCCATTGGCAACCTGAACACCATTTAGTATTCTTGTTACTACATTTATTGCAGTCTACTTTCATAATCATTTATCTCCTTTCTAATTTAGAATTTGTTTAAAAGAGTGATTTTAAGGTGTATTCTATTTTTCTTCACCTATAAATTTACCATCATTGTTTATTCGTTTAAAGTTTTTCTTAACAATTATGAATTCATCTTCACTAAGATAATTTCTAAGCAATTTCAACGAAGGGTTATCAATTTGAATCTTTTTACAATCTTTTGCCTTGACTTTAAATATAAATTCTTCTCTGTATTTATCAGGAATGAATCTCTTTAAATGTTCCGATAGAAGAATATTATGTTGATTTGATTTTATCATTTCAAACCCTTCATATCCTTTATTGGCATCGCTCAAATGCTGATTGTAAATATTATATTGGAATACTGTTTCAACTGTGAAACCACTACTATCTTTTTGGTCTAATCTTTCAAAAGCTCTAAAAGAATCAATTGTTAAAACACAAATAGAATCAGTATATGCTTTAGAAAGATTACTCACTATAAGATCCCTTGAATTCATTTTAATAAACTCTTCTAAACATAAGGGGACTATTTCCGTCACATGATACTTCATATGTAAAGCATAAAAAGCATCATGAATATTATCACTCCATACCAACTCTTCAATTCTATATTTCTCTGGAATTAAACTTAACATATAAATCAATCCTTTCTAATTTTAAATATAGTTTAAAAGACTGTTTTTATTGGACTATAGACCTACTGATAATCCTGTTTCGTCAATAATAATTTCTAAGTTTCTACTATCTACCCAACCACCATGAAAATTACCAGAACTCATTGGATCCCCATATCCAATTAAATATGAATATTCAATCTTGTCACTTTTAAGACTATTTATTACCTTGACATCTTTAACTTCGTAGTGTTTTTGATTTCTCGTTAAATGTACAATATTCCATCCATACTGAGTTTGAATGCAAACACCTTGTTTAATATTGACTTTATCACCTATATTAACAAGTGGTTTAATGTTATTTAACATTTTTCTTCCTCCTTAAATTTTAGATTAAAAGTTATATTTTATCTCACCAAGAATGGATAAGGGCTTCTAACATTTTCATCAAATCCAATTAAATCAAACACTATACCAGTATTGATATTCTTTGCTTGAAAAGCCATAAATGAAGGGTATTTAGGATCTAATATTCTTTTGAGTATTTGTACCTTTTCATCAACATTTATTTTCCAATCATATTTTTCATTGAATAATGTTTTAGAAGCTCTATATGTTTTACCAATCATTTTACATTACCTCCTTTTAAGAGTGGATTAAAATCTGCCTTTTTTGGGATAATCAACGCTTCATTTTAGTAGATAGTTCACTAGCAAGCAGCACGACTTCTTCATTCATCAAGAAAATAGTACTGGTTTTCTTACTTATGGAATCATATTGCTTTAATGATATCCCACCTTTTCTAATTTTAGCAAATGTGCAATCCTCATCTGAGTTTTCAATTTCTCCTTCAAGTACGATATAATTTTCATTCATATGTATCACTCCTTAAATTAATTTTAATTTAGTACGCCTGTTTCAACCCAACTTCCGTATTGATTTTGATCTAATCCCAAGTATTCGTAAATTTCCAATTTGCTACTTCCTTCATGCCACCTTTCAATATAATCATCTATATCTTCTAGCAACACACTGTTGTTAAGGTATGCTTGATAAAATGTATCAACTTTTGGTATTGCTCCATAAACAGATTCAAATTGTTCAATCGACAATCCTTTTCCTAGGCCATTAGGTTTTTGTTTATATGTATACAAGTAAGATCCTCCACTATTGAAATCTAAATCTATATCTTTATAATTGTCTTTCGATTCAATCTCAATTACCATGGTTCCGAATTTACTTGGATGAGGATAAAATCTAATAATATCAAAACCAGTTCCTTGAGATAAAGTTTTCTTAACTTTTTCAGTTCTGATTGTGTCGTAACGTAACCAGTGTTTATACTTTTTCATTTGCTTAAAACTCCTTTGTTTAATTTTATTTCTTAATTTATTATATAATACTTTTACTTGTATTACAATACCATTTACATAATATTGAAAAATATATTAGGATGTAGAGTCCTGTTCTATATTTTATCTTATGCCGTGATTGCTTTCTTCATTGACTCAATTGTACCCTCTAATGATTTAACTCTATTGTTTAGGTCTGTAAAACCCATAGCTGACATTTTCATAAAGCTATAAATTTCATCTAGAGACTGAATGCCATTTATTTGTTGAATGGAATTTTGTTTTGCATATGCTTCCTCTGTTTCGATAAAGTATTTCCGTATATATTTACCACGATCATTGTTTTCAACCATTGCTAATTCTTTAGAAGTATTTATTGTAAAATAATATTCTATAGTTTTGCCACCGCTTTCTAAAATATTAGAAACCGTTTCAAAATCTTCATTTTCAATAAAGGAATATTTTTTAATCCTATTCTTTACCCAATCAGCAAATTTTGATTTTACTTGTAAAAATTCATGTAATTCTCTAGCATTAACCATACGCTTATTATTGTTGTTGTATATTGGTATAACTTCATTAGTTACGATGGTTAAAGACTTTTGATCGTTTTCTAAAATTTTAGAATCCGATTTATGAAAGTAATCTAGTATTTCATTTGCACTCTCTGTTAAATTACTTTCTTTTAATATTTGTTCTACGGGCATATCAACACTTTTATAACAGTGATTTTCTACGAGTGGAGATTGGAATGTTTTATTTATCATTTCCCGCTCAAAATCTAGAATGTCATTTTGTTTAACAAAGTTTTCATGAATTAACCATTGATTAGTTAAGTTACCAACTGGGCCTCTAACTTTAATCTTTTGTCTTTTAATTTTACCATCCGAAACCAATCTCTCTACTGCTGTTTTAATATTTTTATTGTTCATTACACTAGCCAAATCTGCCAGCAAAATCATTTTCTTTTGCTTTACCAACTTTACGATTGCGTTTTTATGTTCTGTTCTAGCCGAAACTTTTACCGTCATTAATATTTTCCTTCTTTCTTAATTTAATTTATTTATTTTTATTTCATTAAATCTAAAATACTGATTTCTAAGATACTGGATAATTTCAATGCTGTTTCAAAGTTTATATTACTTCTTTTTAGTGGTTGACGGTATAGGTATATTGTATTTAAGTTTAACCCTAGTTTATCAGCCAATTCTTGACTATTTCTTTTATACTCTGACCTATCTATGTATTTTATCAAGTTACTTTTGATAATTGAAGAATCTATTTTATTATATTTATTCATAAGATGATATAGATTCTTTTGTTCTTCTATGGTCATATGTTATTTCGCCTCCTTTCCGTAGATATAGTATATCACTACCAACGAAGTAAATCAATACCATTTACAAAATAAATAAAAAATAATTTTTCTTCAAGGAAATTTGCTCGGCTGTTATAAGCGTTGCTGTTATTGGGATTTCGTGGAATTTAATGTTCCGATGAAAATAACATTTTATGCCAAATATTGAATTATAAAAGCCTAGTGTAGCAAGGGTTTGAGGATCGAGTATTTTGGAAATATAACAAATTAATGATATTTCTCTGATGCAATAGAGGAATCAATATTCA
>Ga0209728_1001478_pt1 | contig 14236 bp, 36 predicted proteins | sample RifGroD1_FD_183997 | JGI IMG/M metagenome (GOLD analysis project Ga0209728, IMG submission 183997) | Groundwater microbial communities from Rifle, Colorado, USA - Groundwater D1 (SPAdes) (version 2) | ecosystem: Environmental > Aquatic > Deep subsurface > Groundwater | place: Rifle, Colorado... | reverse complement strand
GACTTGAGAGAGGCTGACTTGAGAGAGGCTGACTTGAGAGAGGCTGACTTGAGAGGGGCTGACTTGAAAGGGGCTGACTTAGATTTCAGCTCATTCCCACTGTCGTGCAATGGTACTAACATCATAGCCGGTGAGCGGTTATTTGCTCAATTAATGTATCACTTAACTAGACAACATTGGAATCTCGATAAGGATCTAATGGTGTGGCTGGACGAGATTCCAATTGAAATTAAAGACCTGTTTAAGAAATATCGTAACGACTTAAGCGATTAAGGAGGCAACACTATGATTTGGAATTCAGGTAGTGGGAAGATAAAGCTAAGTATAACCAAGGAACACGCGAACAGGGGCTATCATCAAGGCCAATGCGACGAGGACATCAAAGCACTATTGAAAGAGCCATCCATAGCTCAACAATTCAGCTCAATTAGTTACCAGGACTTAGTTGAGTGCCTGAGCGAGTATGGGGCTTGGGACGAGGTAGAGTTAAGCAATAGGCACGACAATGAGATGCGGCTGTTGTGGATAGCGTGTGCTGATTTGGTGGAGGATCAAATATGAGAAGGAAACCGATAAAAACCGCTAATCAAATAGCGAGAGAGTACGGGCATCACGGAGCTACAGATGTTATAGTTGGAGATGACTCCAAACTGATGAGGTCAACCAGTTTTGGGTATAGAAAACATACAACTGGAGAGTATGTTCCCAAGGCATACTTAGCGAATTTTGGCTGGAAGAATACGTATTACCAACATGCAGAGTGTGTGGTGATGGTTAATGTAGAAAACTTCTATTGAGGCGAGTATTAACCAAGCAAACTTCTGTAGGCAACTATTAAAACAGTTCGAGGGACATAAGGAGGAACCAAAATGAAACTTTGTGATACCAGTATTAAATTCCGCATCAAAGGCAGGGAAGGACTTAGAAACCTAAACCCTACTGGGAGATGGCGGTTGATTACAGCAGAAGAAAGTCAGTATATGACCGTAGAGATGACTTATGACATCCCCCGCATATAAGACTGCGCCATTTCTTAAGGTTTTCACTAAGGAAGTTTGTTGTGGGACAAAATCCAGGACTGAGTGGTTTAGTGAGAACATCGTTAAATTTGTTAGGGTCGAAGAGTTTATTTGTACTAAGGAGAACCCAAAATGAAATTCCAAGTAGGTAATAAAGTAAACGTACTCGCCGGTAAGTACCTAGGTCAGAACGTGATAATAGAGGATATCCACATCAACTTCAAACCCGCAATGTACACTTGTAGGGCTACGAACGGTAAGCTCATACTGCTAGGGGAGAATGAGCTACAAAGTATGTACGCCCATGATACATCCATGATGCAATATGAATACGACAGAATACCAAGAAACTGGCTTAGGATTCCAGAAAAACCAGAGCCTTACACCAAGTTCCAACGAGCTGATAATGGTAAGTTGGAAACTGGTGAGGTGTTGTATTGGGTTCCATCCGTAACCTTCAGTATATTTCGATGTCTGGTCAGGTTCAGTGACGGCTATGAGTGTGTTACTGATCCGTGGCCTTATTGAGGAGGTGTGAAATGTTCCATTTCGAATACAAAATTAGGGTAGATTATGAATTTGATACGAGACAGGGCTGGGACAATTTCGATAAAGAAATTATGGAAAGCCCATACATGAGTGTCAATTTCTACGGAGGTACCCCAGCCTCCAGCCCTTATCTGACAGTAACAACAGGTAGCAAGAAGGAGACTTACAGGCTGGCTAAATACTGGGTATTCAAAATACTCTGTAATGGAGGTAAGGTATTATGAACCGTTATGATTTCAACCACAAAACTATCCAAGGTGTAGACGTGGATTTAGAAATCTCGCTTAAAGAGTACGGGTTCGCCTGGGTAGAGGCCGAGTCTGAGATCCTGTTTTACTACGGGATAAAACATAACGACGAAGACTACGTGAGATTTGACACCTGTATAATGTCGAAGGACCTGGGTATTAAGAAGGAGTATGATTGGATTGACGACTGGGAGGGTATTAATAGCTATATCGGCCAGGATATTGATGGTCTACCACTACCAGAGCAGATTAAAGCCATATTTGATTACTCTGGTTATGAAAGCACATTCGGCTCAAGCTACTGGGAGGGTGTTACGTATGGGGAGATAGAAGGGTTAGCCAAAGCTCCAAGGAAAGCCCGGATCTGGATTTGGTGGAACAAAGGCTGGTGCAGGATCACAATTCAAGTTGGTAAGACAATAACTCTCCATTCTTTTGAGGAGACTGAGGAGGGTAACTCTTGGGAACACTGGGAGTATTCCTTCGACGGTGAGCTAATCCACTGGCAACATGCCTCAGGTGGTAGAGACTGTGATGGTAACATTAGCTATCACCACGATTTTGCGTCCAAGTACGGCGAGACTGTGGAGAGGAGGAACAACAAGGGAGTTGTGGTTGCCGTTGTTCCAGATTGGAAGGAAAAGGATAGCTGGCAGCGTGACCAATACGCTGAACTTGATGGATATTGAGGAGGAACCAAAATGAAAATCTTATCAATCGACGCTTGGAGAAACGAGGAGGGTTGGGAGTGGGACCAGTGGCACTACTTTGGTGATATAAGCAAGGAGGAGTTTGAGACTCTTGACACTGACCAGAAGATACTGACTTGGTTTTTCGAGAGTGGTTACACTACGACTGATGATATGGAGCTGGCTTATGTGGAGGACGACCAGTATAATAAAACTGTATGTGACAAAAGTACTGGTCAGCCGGTGTTTGCTATTGAATATGGTCCTGAATATTAAAGGAGAAAACTATGATCAGAAAAGTAACTAAATTCATTACAATCGACGGTAAGGAGCATGAGACTGAGTTAGAAGCACAACTATACTCTATTGAAATGATAAGGTGCGTCGTACTGGAGAGACTTAACAAAGTGGAGGGGTTGGATAGGTATTTTGCTCGTGACATATCTTTAGTCCTTATACCAGATAACCCCGACGCTGTGGACGTGTTTGTCAACCGTTTAGCCAACGTCGTTAACTTTAGCTGAGGTGAGAAAATGATACCGGAAGGAAACAAGAAAAATCTCGAAACTCTCAAAAGAGCGGTAGCAAACGGGGATGTTGCTTTGATGGAAGTGAAGGATAAAGTAACTGGGGAGTTAGTGGATGCTATTTGTGCTGTAAGTTTTGATGGTACGGAGTATACTATGTCTCCCTTGGCTTTCATGGTAAGGGAGAATCCATACGAGAGATTTGAACCGCCAGTTTGAGGAGAAGTAAAAATGAAAAAGAAAGACGCTAAGAAGGCAGCTTGGATGAGGGAGTTTGAAATAGAGGTTAACAGCCTGTGGCCTGAACATGCTGGTAAAGTAGACTGGAACGATGCTATTTACATGTGGGGTATCGGTTACGATACAAAGGAGTCGGCGGCCAAGTACGTAGCAGCATCAAAGAAGGAGGTAAAATGAAACACAATTTGGGGAAGGCTGGGTACTTAAAGAAGGACAAACTAGAGAGGTATAACACAAGGAGAGCTTGGTTTGTTAAAGCTTGGAGGATAGTTAACGACAAAGGTCAGGACATGGTACAGCCGTGGTTCAACACCAAAACCGAGGCCAGGAAGTACGCTAAGGAAACAGGATTGAAACTGATAGAAGGAGAGACAGCATGAGAAACAAGCACTGGATATACACCTATAATCATATCGACAATAAGGTGATGATTGAGGTGACGGAAGAGGTAAAAGCTAAGTTCCCAGTTGAATTCAAACTCTATGATGACGATGGAAAGTTGTATTTGACAGGTAGGATGACGAGTAAGTTGGAAGACTCCCACATGATCCTGGACCCACTTGACTGTGCTGAAGGGGCTTGGGGTTGTACTGAGATGAGGATTAACGGGGAAACTGTGTGACCAGTCACAGGAGGTGAGAAGCATGTATTTGCAAACGACATTACGCTGTAACATGAAATGTTCCCATTGCTGCTACTCTTGCAGTATGCGTGGGAAACATGGGGACTTTAACACAATAGTAGATGCAATAGCATTTGCTAGAAACAACACTGAATTAATAACCATAGGGGGAGGTGAGCCAACTTTACATCCAAGGTTTTTTGATATCCTGAAGCTTTGCCTGGAGGATTTCGATTACGTCTGGATGGCGACTAATGGTAGTCAGACAGCAGTTATGAAGAGGTTAGCTGACATTATCAATGGAAATGACTTCGAGAATGTAGAGTGTACCTGCTCAGATGATGAGCGAGACTACTGTACCTGTTACGAAGACTCAGAGGAAATAATCTACCAAGAAGACAAGCTATCAGTAGCCTTGTCTCAAGATTCATTTCACGACCCAATTGACCAATGGGTAGTGGATTACTGGACAAAAATGTCCAAAAGAGATTGGTCACACTATGAAATTAGAAATGTAGAGCAGTCAAACTCAGGCCCAGCTGCACAGGGTAGGGCTAAGAAACACGGTTATTGGGGCGAGCAGTGCGTTTGTAATGATATCATTATCAAGCCCGATGGTAAGTTGAAAATGTGCGGTTGTTCAAGATCCCCTGTTATTGGTGATGTCTGGCGAGGGATTGATGAGAAGTGGGAGAAGTTTATGGAGAAGGACAAATATAACGATACTAAATGTTACTTTGGGAGGTAGGGGGATGAGAAAGTTAGGAGACCAGAGATTAACAGGTAGAGGGTTCCCCATAATAACCTTCGTTGACTTGTATGGTAAGGACTGTTCCGCACAAGCGTCAAGTTTAGCTGAGGAGGTTGAACCTGGAGTATCTGCAATATGGCTTGGCGCCGATGATTCTAGAATGCACTTGTCCAGGAAACAGGTAGTCGCATTGACAAATCATTTGGTTGAGTGGCTGGAGTCAGGTGAATTTGACAGTGAGGTAACAAAATGAGAACCATAGAACTCAACATAGACATGAAAAGGATCGAACACGGTAACGCCGACCAAATCTTCATAGCAATTGGTAGGATGGCTGCTTGGGGTTTAGATGGCTACCCAAATTGCCGTATCTACAATGACGGTCAGAATGATCTGGTAGCAATCTATAGTAACCCTGATGGTAGGAAGTTTACAATGGGAGCAGTTTGGAGAGCTAAGAGTAACGAATACACATTTCACAGTTGAGGTGGTATGAGAATTAACAGCGATGGTATATTGAGAGCAGAGCACGAAGTGACTCTGGAAGTTTACGCTGGTTCTACAACATTTGCCGAACTATGGCAAGCCCACCCTGAGGATAAGCCAGTTAGACTAGATTCTATTGGTATTAGTGGACTTTACATAATCACTAACACAGCTGTGGACAGAGACTGTATTGAGGCTCTCTTCACATTGAAACAGTTTAACTTTTGAGGAGACAAAACCATGCCTGAAATGAAAACAGTGTATTTCACCAAAGACGGAAAGTGGTTTGAGAACAGGGACGAGGCTGTGAGACATGAGCTTATCGAGGAGGTTGTGGAGTATGTGTCAGACGATGTAGGTTATGATCTGACACATGACATTGTTGAAGCAATCCTAAAACGCTACAAACTGGAACAGCGTTGGGATTGGGTTGAACCCACAACTGAGGAGAACAATGAAATCAATCAAAACCCCAAAATGTCCCCACTGTAACCAGTTAGCGAAGTTGGTTACAGGGGAGGTTATCTACCCTCATAGGCCAGATCTACACGACAGACACTTCTATATGTGTAAGGAGTGTGATGCTTATGTGGGTTGCCACAGAGGAACCAAGTACCCACTTGGACAACTGGCTAACAAGAAACTAAGGTCACTGCGGATGGAAGCTCATGAAGCTTTTGACGAAATCTGGAAGGGTAGAATGTCCAGGTCGGAGGGTTACAAGTGGCTGGCTTTCCATATGAGCATGTCTGCGACCGAGTGCCATATTGGTAAAATGGGGGTAAAGAACTGCTGGAAGGTGATTAAAATTTGCTGCGAGAAGGTAAATGATGAAACAATCAAGATTCCGTAAACTTTGGACAGCCGCCGAGTGTAACAGAGTTGTCGATCTGAAGAACAAGGGAGTTCCGTTCTCCCGAATAGCATTCATAATGGACCGGCCTGAGAGCGGGGTCATTCGTGTGTACTGGGCCATGCGGATGAGTAAAGTTGCTGAAAGCTCGGATGAGAATGAAACTTTACGTAGTTTGAAGAAATAAAAACTTGAAATTATGCCATGACGGAGGTATAAAAGAATTATGGAAAAATTAAAGTGCTTAAGATGCGGTCACGAATGGTTTAGAAGGCAGGAAAAACTCCCTGCCAAATGCCCAGGGTGTTCTTCGCCCTACTGGAATAAGGAGCGTAAAAACAAACGTGAAGGTAAAAAATGAAGTAGGTAATATTTACGGTAGGTTGGAAGTTATTGAAGAGGCTGGTAGAGGACCGGATGGTAAAGCTTTATGGCGATGTAAGTGCGATCGCGGCAAAACAGTTGTCACTAAGGGGAGTTACTTAAGGAGCGGTGATACTAAATCCTGTGGGTGCCTCAAGAAAGTTGCGTCAATTGAAAACATTAAAAAATGCTTGGCTATTGTCACCAAACACGGTATGCACAAGCATCACTTATACAGCGTTTGGGTCAATATGTTGGCCAGATGCGACACTCGTAGAGGAGCTGAAAGTTATATTAGGAAAGGGATAAAGGTATGCCTAGAGTGGAGAACTCCGCAAAAATTTCTTGAGTGGAGCTTAAGCTAATGGTTGGTCGCCAGGCTTGGAACTAGACAGGAAAGATAACAATGGAGATTACTGTCCTGAAAACTGCCGGTTTGTATCAAAGAGGGAAAATGCGAGAAACTGCGGAATACGGACGGACAATTCCGCAGGGTATACGGGGGTAACCTGGAGTAAGGCAGCTAAAAAATTCACAGCTCACGTGTCAGCGCCGGAAATAACAGGGAAGAAGCTGACCCACCTAGGTTGCTTTGTGTCCCCTGAAGAAGCTGTAGAAGCCAGGAACGACTTCATCAGAAGGCACAACCTCTCATACAAAATTCAGGGGAGGTGAGAAAAGATAAACAAAGTGTAAATAGTTCTTGCATAGTAGGTTAGACTTAATTATAGTTCATAAAGATTGAGGTTGAACCAAAAACCAAACCAAATAATTCAAAAGGAGAATCACCATGGCATTCGTTATTGAAAATGACGTACCCGTACCGGCAAAAAAATATGATAGAATTTCCAAGTACCCATTCTCGAAAATGGCCGTTGGCCAGTCCTTCTTCGTACCCCAGGTAAAGGACGAGGAAAGTGGAGAGTTGATTCCGAAAAACGATGGGGGAATCCGTGCCTCTGCCAAGAAATACGACGCGAAATTCTCGATCCGTAAGGTGACTGAGAACGGTGTTGACGGCTGGCGCTGCTGGAGAGTTGAGACGAAAGCTGCTGAATAATAATTTTCCGGTTTAAAGGTCGAAAGTCAAAGCCTGATTTCATTTAGTTGGAATCAGGCTTTGTTATTTTAGAGTAAACTAAGTTGAGGGAGGAAGGAAATGCCAGTAAAATTGTTGTTAGCTAAACCCAAGGATAGTAAAGAAGGGCCGAAAGTATTTGTCCAGTTCTGGTTGAATAGTGACCCACAAAACCAACACACGCTAAAACTTCACCAGTCATCCACTGGTGAGTGGTATCCTGAATTAGACATCAGCCTAAAAATGAATAACAAGGATATTCAACAACTTAGGGAGAGTGTAGTATCTGCCCTATGTGATGCCGCTGCTATAATTGAAAGTGGGGATTTTGATAAGCTAAAGGACATAGCCGAGTTAGTATCAAACCATGCTTGATATCATTTTCCTTTACCTTAATCTGACCCTAGCAAACTCATTGACCAAGGAGGCCGCACATGCAGAAAGTATATCAGGTTATTGCGTCTACGTTGGATGCGAAGAAACGATGTGCCGAGAAGGGGAATACAGGGTGGCACGAAAGGCACTCGGAGAGGATAGCAGAGATAATGCAGTCTGCTCCGTCAGGTAGTGGTTTTAATAGCGGGACCAAGTTACTTGAGGATGAGTCCAATATAAACAAACTTGTTTTCGAGACAGGTTTCCATCACATGAACGATGATGGCTACTATACAAAGTGGACTGACCACAAGGTAGTAGTAAGACCTCAGCTTGTATTTGGACTGAATCTGGAAATCAGCGGTAAGGACTACAACTTGATTAAAGAATACATCTACGATGTTTTCTATTCTTGGCTGGAAGAGGAAGTTAAATAATAGATAAAGGAGAAGTCAAATGAAAAGTAAACTTGCTTTAGCATTACTGGTTGTTCTGGCTACTTCTTGTGTACAACAGCGGTATGTCAAAGGGGAGTGTAGCCTCAACTATCAACAAGAGCAACTTTTGTTGAGGGACAAGGGGAAAGTTTTTAGAGCCTGTAAGGTGGATGTTATGGAAGACTTACCCAACTATACCAAAAAGGGACTTAAGTCTCAGGACTCCAGGGACTATTTTTGTGGCTGCTTGTCTAAGAATTACTACCAAGCTTGGAGTGGCTACTTCTGCGGTAGGAGTGAGGGAGAAATATCAAGAATAATCCTCAGTAAGATTGACGGTTGTTTGGAAGAAGCAGCTAAACTATAATGGAGGTACAGGTATGAGAGAAGTGACAAAGACCTACAGAGTCTACAAGTGGGAAGACCTGTCAGAAGAACAGCAGGAAAAGGTAATCGAGAACTACTGGGACATAAATGTAGACTACGAGTGGTGGGATCATGTCTACGATGACGCTGAGAATATCGGCCTAAAGATAACCGAGTTTGATTTGGATCGCGGGAGCTATGTTAGAGGTGACTTTATCGGCTATGCTATGGATACTGCTACTAAGATCCTAGCTGACCACGGAGAGCACTGTGAGACTTATAAGACAGCTCAGGATTACTTTGTTGAGTACAAGAGGATGATAGAGGCTCAATGCCAAGCAGAGGCTGACTTGTTGTGTATAGCCTTCGCTTTTGAGGAGGGCTACGCAGAGATTCATTATGACCTTGAGGAGCTTATCACAGACGACATTGACCGTGAGTTTCTCAGATCGTTGTGTGAAGACTACAGAATCTCCCTACAACGGGAGTACGAGTACTTGACCAGTAGGGAGGCTATAATTGAAGCTATAGTAGCCAATGAGTATGAGTTTGGCGAGAATCTTAAAATATGGGGAGGGGAGTGATGGAGTGTGTTAAATGCGGCAGCGTCAGGATAGAAGTTAAGTAGCATATTGGAAACGGGTTTTATTTCATCGGAGGCGAGGCAGGGCCAAGATGCGGCGAATCAGACGTTGGCCAAAATAGCAACGAGCATTTACACTGGTATTGTCCGTGTGGCTATGACTGGATAACCAAAACATTAGACCAGGAGGCAAGCAAATGATTACTGAAGACACCGAGGAATTTATAACCTTCTTTGAAGGGTGTAAGCGTATCTATCATGAGTATGTGGCGATAAGATGGCCAGCTAACAAACCTGTTGAATTCTCGTACAAGTTTGGTAGGAGGTATGCTAAGATAATCAAAACTGGTTCAGTTCACTGTTTCGTTGACCTGGAAAACGGGGATGTTTTGAAAGCCGCTTCGTGGAAGGTGCCAGTCAAACACGCTAGAGGCAACATATTTGACGATAATAATGGGCTGGAGATGATGAATTGGACAGGTCCAGCTTACTTGAGAGGGTGAGGATGAAAAACTTTGTATTAGCTATTTTGTACATTATAGTTGTGATTTATTTCTTGTATGAGGTTTGCCATATAGGGTTCGGCATTAATTGGTTTCAAAGATTTGCTGCATCCATTGTAGTGGGGATTTCAGCCTCATATTTCTTTGGTGAAACAAATGCCTAAGTTCTGCTCGAATAGCATGTGCTTCTTCCACTCGGACATTAACGATAGGATAGCCAAAGCGGGTTATATAGACTTCAAGTCAGCACAACTAAACAAGAGGGTGACTTCTCTTCGACACGAGTTTCAGATTCCAATAAGAAAAGGAGGTGAGTTAATAGGAACTAAGACTGTTCACTTCTGTTCAGCCTGTAGGAACGCTATAGTAATGTTTATTGGGATAGAGGAACCTAAAAATTAGATTTTGTGGAGGTAATTATGAAAACGATTCTACATCACTATTATTTTAATATCAATAACCTTAACCAGGCTGAAGCTTGGTCAGAACTGAGGAACAGGTTGTCAGGTGACAAACGGTATTATTGTCTCGAAGTTTTGGCTGAACCTAGTAAGACAACATTCGGTAACAAGTCTGAGGAAGTTGAGCTTGAAACCAAGCACTTATTCTCAAACCAACGGAATACAAAAGATGGTAGGCGAGTATTTGACTGGTATTTAGCGGTATTTCCTAACAGAGGCGTCAAACAAGGCCACTACCTTGAGATAACTCAAGAGATGGAGGATATTAGAAACCATACTTACAAATGTGGTTACTGTGGGGCTGAGTACCTAGACCCAGAGCAAGTGTTTTGCGACAAGTGTCTAGGTAACGAGTACCTGCACGAGGATGACCTCTGTCTGTTGAGACTCCGCCCAGTAGCCAACCACAATCCAAAATACCCTCAATTGACCGAAGCTGAAGCGGCTTGGCTTCGCCCAGCGTATCTCAAAGCCCAAGGACTCGGTAAAGTCACCCGAGAGGAAGCCGCCAGATCGCTTCTAAGGAAGAAAGTAGCCGCCCTAGTACCTGAAGCCGAGGCCAAAGCGGCGAGGCTTGTAGTGAACGCCAGGCTACAGGAAGAGGCTTTCACTTGGCTCCTTGATCGGGAGTTCCGTGAGATTGACAACGTGATTCATTACGATCATACTAGGGTCTTCTGTTTTGGTTGGAGGCGGCAGTTATCTAACGAAGAAAAGGAGGAATTGAAAAAGTTACTTGAGGACTTTCCTTTCAAATGGGAATTCCACAAGGGTTAGCTTGTGCTGGGTGTGGTAGTAGTGTAGCTGTGCCTGGAGAAAGCCTATGTGAAGAATGCTTTCTCCGGACTTGTTGAGTCAGTAAAATGTTCTTTCGAAGTGCTGTCGAATAAACCTGTAGTTGAACTTGAAATACTAGCTAAGAAAGGAATTTTAAATGAAAGTGATTGACATTTCGATAATCGGTATCAAGGACGCTGTTGTTGGGACCCTTCGCTCCAAGCAGTCCAAATTGAAGTACTACGCCATAACTCATGGTAAGTCAGGTCCAGGTTGTTGGAAAGTAAAGATTCCTATCCCACATACCCAGCTTCATGTCAATAAGTCGAAGTTAGACTTAAGTAACCTCAACTTTGAGTTGGTAGACTTGAAGAAGAAAGATGCAGGTGGACAGGGCAGGTATTTGATATCGATCAGTAGAAATGTTTCAGAAGATTTTCTGGTATTACTTCACCCATCCCCAGCCAGAGGCGGCGTTACTGAGTACTCGATTTCGGGTAAGGCTAGGGTGTTGTGTGAGGGCTATGATACCGATAATAGATACCTAGCTATACATGTTACAGGCAAGTGTGAGATAAGTTTTGTACGGTCGGGGTTGTTGATGGGGACACCTAAGAGGGTGGTGGTGGCTTTTGACGGGAAGAAGTGGGTACATAAGGCTTATGTTGGAGATTTAATTAAGTGTACGGAGTTTCAGGTAAGTAAGCCTAAAAAGCGCGAAGTAAAACAGCCGTCAGCTATTCCTAACGAGTTGATTGGTAGCTGTTAAGATAAACTAAGGTGGGCTGGGGGCTGGCACACTTGATCAACAGGAAACTACAAGCAGTCAACGGAGGTTGAAGAAATGCAGTAAGGCACAATGAGTGTTTTATTTGGCTGTCACTCGATCATTCATAGCATCATGGTTGTGCTGGCATGGAGAAAACTTTACGAAGAATGGCCCTTTTTTTCAAGTAGTCTGTATTTTCATTCACGATATTGGTCATTGGGGGAAGGACTATCTGGATGACTTCGACCAGAAAAAAGAACATTGGAGAGCAGGAGCGAGGCTGGCAGGAAAATTGTTCGGTGACGAGGGGTGGGCGTTTTGCGCCGGTCATTGCTCACATAGTGGTGTTACAAGAAGCCTACTGTACAAGGCAGATAAGTATTACTGGCATATTGCTCCAATATGGTGGCTTTGGATCAACAACGTGGTCGAGCCGAAACTTACCGTCAACTGCTCGGGGAACATGGGCGCAATACGGAAGTTTAAAGAGTCGGTTGAAAGCGGTGAGTTTAGGTCAACCCATAGCATGTACCTTGACAGAAAATGTCGGGCACACCGTGACCGATAACAAATGGGATGCCGGCGACAAGCAGGTCGACGAAATGGGGCCAAGGTATGAGTACCTCAAAGATGATTTCATCGGCACCAACGAATCCGTTTATGTGTGGGCTCATATTTGCCCTGAGTGTAGGGGCATTTATTGGCAAACCAGGGGTAGAGCCAACCTGATTATGAGAAAAAAAGCCAAACCTCATTCAGAAAGTCGATTGCACTGGATATGCCCGTTCTGCGGCGAGCCATGCGACAGGTTTACGACGTTGACATGGTGCTCTGGGTGTTTTGTCGAATACTCCCCGACAGGGATGTTCGACGACCAGCGCAAAACTGACCGGTTCGCATTTGCAAAAGCGCTGCAGAAATCTGGCGGAACAAAGCTTTAGTAAAAAATCGATAGGCACGCTGCTTGATTCCGAAATAGTATCTTCCAAAAGGAGTAATTAATATGATAGACAGAGAAGTAACCATACAGGATTTTATGCAGGCTGAATTTAGAGGTAAAGACCCAAAAGACTACGAGTTCAGGCGCGGCGACGGTAAGATTGTTCGTAAGGACAGGTGGGAGACAGGGATGTTCTCTATCGCTTACAAGATAACAGGCTCTGGTCGTGTGGACTTTGAGATTGATAATCTTATTAAAACCGTCGAATGGCTGATGGATCAAATACCTGAGCGAGAGATACCAAGACCCTGTGTCAAGTGTGGTGGTACTGGCTTAGTTGAGAAGTACTTTGACGCTGGAGATCACTTCGGAGGAGGGTCAGCCCCTGGAAGCGGGTATGAGGAAGTTCCTTGCCCAAAATGCAGTACTGTAGAAAGGAGCTAAGACTATGAAAGTAACGATTGAGATATCAGGCTCAGCACTGAGAGCAGCAGTTAACGCTGAAGTCAGTAGGACCCTGGCCCAGATGTCAGAAGAAGTTATTAGTGAGCGGATTAACGATGTACTTTCTAGGAAAGTCGAGCACATGTCTAATGAGGTGCCAGCTATCGTTGATAAGGCTGTTGACAGGGCCTTGAGTGACGCTATCGGTGAGAGCGTGGCCCAAAAACACGCATGGTTTAGAGGTATTGTGGGCGAAAAAGTAATAGAGGCGATGAGGAAGGCGAGGGTTATTATATAAGTCGTATTTTAAAGGAGAAACAATGGCAACTGTAAATGAGATAGCTAAAATACTCCAGGCAATAGACCTTCCGGATAGCTTAGTCAGCATAAGCTACAACAGGTTTATAGACTATGGAGAGAATCAAATCCACTTAACTAAAGACGGTTTCTTGGAACTGTATTCTAGATATGAAACAGAACCTCACGGAGGTAAGGAAGACAACATGGTGAAGTTGCATGTGATGGAAGGCGGAGTGAGAATCTTTTGTTTGGATTGGATAGATGGCTAACCACATAAGAACCCAAGTAAGTAGTGATGGTACTCTTAGAGTTTGGAAGTGGTCGCTTGATCTAGGTGAGGGGTACTTTGGACCTAAGTGTGAAATGACAGTTAGTAAGATCTCACTATCAGATGAGCGGAAAGAGTATCTCAAGAGTATCGAAGAAGCAAGTACCCTTAATGATAAAAGATTAAGAGGAGAGGCTGAAAAGCTTAAGTTTCAGGTTGACTTAACCTTTCAAGTTTGATAATCAATAAGCATGAGCTTTGAGGGACTTCGGTTCCTCAAAGCTTGAGTTGAAACTAAAATCATCAACTAACTTTAGGAGAACAGATGAGACCTACTCACATATTTGGCCAAGGCGGTACGGCTCCTGATGGTGTTTGGCGGGAGTGTACTGTGTATAAGAATAAAGAAGACCTTTATTACCTTGAACTTCTATCAGTTCATAGGTTCGGGGAGGAGCCAGTTGTTAATGGCTTGTACATAACTGTACACGCCTTTCACTTAGTAATAGACACACTCACAAGATTTACCGAAGACCCAGATTCACACAAGTTATGAAAAGACCCTTCTTCATAATGCGATACTCAGTA